>Ga0233447_1000208_pt1 | contig 74431 bp, 58 predicted proteins | sample SI_124_October20_3_FD_183014 | JGI IMG/M metagenome (GOLD analysis project Ga0233447, IMG submission 183014) | Seawater microbial communities from Saanich Inlet, British Columbia, Canada - SI_124_October2016_135_MG | ecosystem: Environmental > Aquatic > Marine > Inlet | place: Canada: British...
CGGGAATAAGAATCAATAAAATAATTCCCTTTTTCAGGAATCCAAACTTCGTGGTTAGCCTTTTCTTTTGTTAAAAGGATGGTGCTGTCGCCGTCAAAATTAACCGCATACAATAATTTGTAATACGGATCCATGGCAGATTCTTTTCCTCCTGCAATAAAGTAAACTAATCGTTTTTCTTCATCAATCTTTAAAATATCATTAACCACAAATTCACCTTTGGTAACCTGGTTCAGCAAATTTCCGTTTTTATCGTACCTGTAAATCTGATTCCAACCGTCGCGTTCGGAAGTCCAGAAAAACTCGCTGCCATCTTTTAACCACTTACATTTTATGGTTTGATATTCAACCATAGTTTCCGATTTATCGGTTAATAAAGTGTCAACTTCGCCGGTTGTTGCATTCACTTTAAACAAATCGATAGCCTTGTAACCACGCTGGAAACGTGCAAAATACAACTCTTTATTATCTTCAAACCAGGTTGGGTAAATACTGGAAGTAAAATCGGCAAAAGGTTCCAAATCAACCTTCACCTTTGTTTTTTGTTCCACATCAAAAATGTAATATTCCATGGTAATTGGATCTTCGCCCGGCAGTGCCCGCTCGTACGACCATGCTTTTGCCCGCATCCCGCTGTCGGGGAGGCTTTGGTATAGAAATAATTTTCCAACTTTTCGCCTATCCAAACGATAGGTAACCAGCTTTTTCGAATCATTCGACCAGGAAACAAATATGGAAGGATCGTATTTTTCACCCACCGATTCATCTACCATTTTATACCACGAAAGCGAAGTGGCATATTCATATTTTTTAATACCATCGCTTGTCAATTGAAATTCTTCGTCGGTTTCTGCATTTATTAAAAACAGGTTAAAATCCCTGACTTCGGCAATCCACATTTTATCGGGAGATTCTGACTGGTTCTTTTTAATGGGCTTTTTTTTGTTAATTTTTTCAATGGAATAGTCATCCAGCCTTACTTCATAAAAAATCGTATCGATCTTAAACTCAATTGTATTAACTTTTAAATTAAACTTCAAATCCTGCAATTCTAATGAGTCGGAAGAAATATTTTTCCCTGTTTCCAGTTGAATTGACTCGGCCAGTTGAATATGATCGAAAGCCTCTCTTGTTTTAATTTTTTCACCATCAAAATAAAAATATTTCTCCCCTTTTTCTGATTGTAGTTTATACCAGAAATCGCTGGTTTCTTCCACTGGGTTTGCCCGGAGTGAAACATTCCGCGTTAATTTTGAAATATTCTTGGGAAGAAATTGTTCTGCCTTTTGATAACGTTCCAACATAGATTGTGCTGAAACCATTTTTGAAAACAAAATTGCCAATAAGATAAAATATACTTTTATAAATTTCATTATAAATAAATTTGTTGTTGTGTGAAAATAATAATTTTAGTCGCATTCTATTAATGAATTAATTTTAATAATTTCGAAACTGAAGAAATGTTATGAAAATATATTATGAAAATTAAATTTCTTATTGTTTTTCTCGTTATTAATTTGGTGTCGGTTAATTTCTCGTTGGGAATTATGAAAAACTCCGGTTATCTGGAAAAGTTAAAAAGGGAATTTCTAATTTCCAATTCTCAAATTCCGGAGAATATAATTTTTGTGGTACGTAATCAATACAAGCAAGATCATCATAATACAGCCACAATTTTCCAAACAGGAGAAGTAAACACACAAAGTTTTGAGGCAGGTGCTTCATTAAAAATTTTGAATGTAAAAACCGGAAAAACAAGTTCTCTTTTAGAAACAAAAACTGGTGTAATTCGCGATCCTGAAGTTTCTTTCGGTGGCAAAAAAATAATATTCTCGTACCGGAAAAACATCGACGATAATTACCATATTTACGAAATTGGTTCTGATGGAAAAAATCTAAAGCAACTTACTTTTGCATTGGGAATTTCAGATATCGATCCGCTATATTTGCCTAACAATCAAATAATTTTCAGTTCAACCCGCGAGCCAAAATATTGTATGTGCAACCGCCATATTATGGCCAATTTGTATCGTATGAACCCTGATGGATCTAACATTGTACAATTAGGGAAAAGTACTTTATTTGAAGGACATTCGGCGTTGTTGAATGATGGACGAATTATTTACGATCGTTGGGAATATGTCGATCGCAATTTTGGCGATGCTCAAGGTTTATGGACCATGAATCCTGATGGAACCAAACACGCCATTTATTACGGAAATAACACCAATTCGCCCGGAGGAATTATAGATCCCCGACCACTCCCGGAAAGTAATTTGATACTTTGCATATTTGGCTCATGCCACGATCGTCCCTGGGGAGCACTCACGTTATTAGACCGTTCGAAAGGTGTAGATGGTAAAGATGCGGTTGTTAAAATCTGGCCTGAAAAAGCAATCGACTTAATAGGAAAAGGAAACTGGGACACATTTATGCAATTGGATGTTCGGTATGAAGATCCTTTCCCACTTTCGAATACCGCCTTTTTAGTTTCAAAATCGAAGATTTTAAAAAAGAAAAAAAACGACCACCCTGAAATAGAGAAAATGGGTATTTATTTACTCGACACAGAAGGTAATGAAACTTTGCTTTATGAAGACAAAAATCTGAGCTGTTTTGATCCGATGCCACTTACTCCACGTTTTCTACCCCGCGAAATTCCAACTACAAGAAAATTTGATGAATCGCCAGGATATTTTTATGTGCAAAATGTTTATGAAGGAACCCACATGGACAAGGTCGAACCAGGTTCAGTAAAGTATTTACGTGTAGTTGAATCACCAGAGAAAAGAACTTTTACACAACCCTCGTGGAATGGTCAGGGACAACAAGCTCCGGGTGTCAACTGGCACAGTTTCGAGAATAAAAGAGTGTTGGGGATTGTTCCTGTTGAAAGTGATGGATCTGCTTATTTTGAAGCACCTTCAGGTAAGTTTTTATTTTTTCAATTATTAGATGAAAAGAAAAAAATGGTGCAATCGATGAGAAGTGGCGTTATTGTTCATCCGGGCGAAACAAATGGTTGTATTGGTTGCCACGAAGACCGGCTTTCTGTTCCTCCTGTAACAACTAAAATGCCATTGGCCATGCGCAAAAAGCCGCATAAACTTTCTGAAAATCTAAAGGAAAATTTAATTTTTAGTTACACCCGCGATTTACAACCCATTTTTGACAAACACTGCATTGAGTGCCACGATTTTGGAAAAGAGGCCGGAGAAAAACTTCTTTTGGCAGGTGATCGCAATCCATATTTCAATGCTTCTTACATTGATATTCACTTGAAAAAACAAATCGCAAGTGTTGGTGGTGGCCCTGCAGAAATCCAACAAGCATTTTCATGGGGTTCCCATCCAAGCAATCTTGTGAAAGTTATTGAGAAAGGTCATCACAAAGTTAATTTGTCACAAGAAGAAATGGAAACCATTTATCTGTGGATTGATTTAAACGGCATTTATTATCCTGAATATGAATCGGCTTACCCCGATAATCCGGCCGGAAGAAGCCCCTTGACTTTTGAACAACTTAAACGATTAGGAGAATTAACCGGGGTAAATTTTAGCCTGCTGGCAGATCATCAGCGTAAACTTGGACCGCAAATTTCGTTCGAACGACCAGAGCTGAGTCCTTGCCTGCTGCCAATACAAATGAAAGGTGCTGAATATCTTGAAGCATTAGCAATTATTGAAGCTGGGAAAATACAACTGGAAAAAGTACCCCGTGCCGACATGGAAGGGTTTGAACCATGCGAAGAACAACAAGTTCAACTAAAAAAATACATGAACCGCTTAAAAGTTGAAAAAGAAAATAACAAAGCCGTTTCAGAAGGGAATCTGATTTATGATAAAAAAATGTACCCTTAGTAGAATCTCGTAAAAAATGGCAAGTTGAAAGCACAAAAGTTTTAATTTATTTTTTAAAATGTTTAAACAAAAATTCATTCATTTTATATGCTTCTTGCTGGCTTTTACAAATTTAGTTGCTCAAGAAAAAAACAAATATTTTTCACCAACTGATTTTGAGATTGAAATAATTTCAAACCAAATATTTGTTGTTGGGAAAACTGCTAATGAAATTCGTGCCTACAATCTGTCCGATTTCAATTTATTTAAATCTTTTTCAACCGAACTAACACCAAAGGCCATAAAAATTGCCGGTGAAAACATTTTAATTGCATGTTCTAATTCAGCGGGAGAATTATTAGTTGTAAGCAAAAATACACTTAAACACAAAGCAAAAATAAAAGTTGGTTTTGGAGCATGCGATGTTGTAACAAATGCCAACTTTTCGAAAGCTTTTGTTGCTAACCAATTTTCAAACGATGTTTCTTTTGTTGATTTAAAATTACAAAAAGAAATTACTCGTATTCCGGTTTTGCGCCAACCTATGCAATTAGAAATATCGAAAAACGGGAAGTACCTTTTTGTGGCTAATTTTTTAACATCAGGCAGAGCTGATGCCGATACTGTAACTTCAGAAATTAGTATAATCGATATTGAAAAAGAAACGGTTATTAAAAACATTCCTTTGGCAAATGGGAGTAATGCCTTGCGTGGCATTTGTCTTTCGTCTGATGGAAAATATGTTTTTATATCACATAATCTGGGAAGGTTTCAGGTGCCAACAACACAATTGGAACAGGGATGGATGAATACCAGCGCACTTAGTATAATCGATGCAAGCAATTTAGAATTTGTTGCTACTGTTTTGTTAGACGAACCGGAAAAAGGAGCAGCTGGCTCGTGGGGAATTGATTGTACTCCCAAACATATAATAGTTGCACATTCAGGCACTCACGATTTTAGTGTAATAGATTATCCAAAATTTATTGAAAAACTAAATAATACCGAGGACAAAAACACACTTTCCTACGATTTGCGTTTTTTATCAGGCATAAGGCAGCGAATAAAAGTTACAGGAAATGGGCCACGGGTTATAAAATCTGAGAATAATTTAGTTTACGTTGCCAACTACTTTTCCGACAACATTGATGTAGTCAATATCCTCAACCCAATACCTTCGCAATATAGAAAACTGGTTTTAAACGAAATCCAGGAAATTAATGAGGTTCGAATGGGGGAAATTTATTTCAACGATGCCACATACTGTTTTCAAAGTTGGCAGTCGTGCAACGGTTGTCACCCCAGCGATGCAAGAACAGATGGACTGAACTGGGATTTGCTAAATGATGGAATGGGCAATCCAAAAAACTGCAAAAGTATGTTGCTGGCCCACGAAACACCGCCGGCAATGATTACGGGAATCCGACCAAATGCAGAGGCTGGGGTCAGGGCCGGATTTACACACATACAGTTTACCCAAATCGAAGAAACCCGTGCAACTGCCGTTGACAAATATTTACGGTCGTTAAAAGCTGTTCCAAGTCCGTACTTAGTAAATGGAGAACTAAGCAAAATAGCTGAAAAAGGGAAAGAAATTTTTGAAATTGTGGGGTGTAATATTTGTCACTCCGGCAAATGGTTTACCGATTTGAAAAAACATAAAATGGGCAGACAAGGAGAATTCGATCATCAAAACACCTGGGACACGCCTACCTTAATTGAAACCTGGCGCACAGGGCCCTATTTACACGATGGCAGATCGGCAACAATGAAAGATGTTTTTTCTAAAGAAAAACACGGATTAAACAAAGAGCTTACTGAGGAGGAAGTTGAGCAGTTAACGGAGTATGTTTTGTCTCTTTAACTCAATCCATATTTTCACTTTTATATTGTAAAATTTCCTTTCTATAGCATGTAATTTTTTTTGTAAACAAATAAAATTAGCCTTGAAAAAATCGATTAAAATATTTTTTTTCTTTCTGGTTTTAATTCTTTTTGATTTAACGGGAGCTGGTCAAAACACAGATTTTCAATCAGAATTGCCCATTTTTATTATTGATACGAACGGCCGTGAAATTGTTGACGAACCAAAAACCACCGCAACTTTAAAAATAATAAACAACGGCAATAACCAAACCAACCGTTTTACAGATGCTCCAACCGATTACAACGGTTTTGTAGGTATTGAAATCCGTGGCGCTTCGTCGTCGCATTACCCACAAAAACCCTATCTTTTTGAGACCCGCGATTCGATGGGCGAAAACAACAATGTTTCTTTGCTCGACATGCCCGAAGAAAACGACTGGGTTTTGCTTTCAAATTATAACGACAAATCGTTTGTACGAAATTCGTTGGCATTTCATCTTTTCGAAAAAATGGGGAACTATGCTACCCGAACCTGTTTATGCGAAGTTTTCGTAAATAATGAATACCAAGGCATTTATTTGTTTGGCGAAAAATTAAAACGCGATAAAAACCGGATTGATATTTCCAAACTTCTTCTGGTAGATAATTCGGGTGAAGAATTAACAGGCGGGTATATTTTTAAAGTAGATTATACTGATGGTGACGATTATTGGACTTCGATGTTTTCGCCTCCCAACCATCCCGATTTTAAAGTCCGGTTTATCTATTATTATCCCGACACAAAAGACATTACACCACAACAAAAAAATTATTTGAAAAATTATGTTGACGATTTTGAAGACGCCCTTTACAATAAAGAATTAGCCGATCTTGAATCGGGTTATCGATCTTTTATCAACGATTTATCATTTATCGACTATTTTCTAATCAGCGAAGTTTCGCGCAACAACGACGGGTTTCAAAAAAGTCGTTATTTTCATAAAGATAAAAACGGAGTTATAAATGCAGGCCCGGTGTGGGATTTCGATTGGGCGTGGAAGAATATAAACGGGTGTAATATTTTTAAAAACACAAATGGTTCGGGATGGGCATACCAGGTTAACGATTGCAATCCCCGTGTTAAGTCGCCGGGATGGATGATTAAAATACTTCAGGATAAATCGTTTGCAAACCAAATTAATTGCAGGTATTTTGCTCTTCGCGAAAATGTTTTATCCGAAAATTACATATGTCATTTTATTGATTCGCTTGCCAATTTAGTTGAAAATGCACAGGAAAGACACTATAATAAATACGCAATTTTAGGACAAAATGTTGGTGCCCCCGAAGTGGATGAGCAACCCGAAACTTATTCAGGAGAAGTAGAAAAACTAAAAAATTGGATTTCAATCCGTTTAATTTGGCTCGATAAATATATGGTTGGAAATTGCGACGGAAATGTCTATGATGAAACCGATGAAATTCTTGCCATCTACCCAAACCCGGCAACCGATGAAATTTATTTAAATTCTGAAAAAGATTTCAAGGAAATTGAAATTTACAATACACTGGGTAAACTGTGTTTTAAACAGCGTATTTATTCAAAAGACGCAATTAAACTTAATATCTCTTCTTTTCAACCAGGAATGTACATCGCACGCGCTCTGTTTACCGATGGAAATCTTTCAACTAAAAAATTTGTAATTTATTAAAATATCCTTCTCTCACATTTTCTTTGTTAAATGATTGTAAGGAAACTGTGTGACAAACGTCACATAAGAGAATAAAATACTTTTTTATCTGTAAAATTGCAGATAACAATCGATTAAAAACAAAAAGATGAAATGAGCATGGCAAATATTGGCACACAAGAGGATGATTATTTGGCGAGTTCCATGTGTTGCCGTTAAAAAACAAACAATTATAAACACATGAAAATTATGAAACAACTGGTTTGCCCAATATCAGAAGAAAAAATAAATGAACGAATTACCAGGATAAATGCGCTTGCAACTGTTTTGCTTACCGTTACAGGAATTGTATTTAACTCGCCAATTTTTATTATTTTCCTTATGGCCGATTTTTATATTCGGGCCTTCACACGATTAAAATACAGTCCGATTAGTTATTTAAGCTCAAAACTTGCAAATGCTTTAAACCTCAATAAAAAGCCAATCGGGAAAGCACAGAAAATTTTTGCAGCCCGACTTGGTTTTCTAATGACGCTGGTAATTACAACATTACTTTTACTCGACCTTGGCAATGTTGCAATTGTAGTTGCCGGAATTCTCGTGTTCCTGGCATCGCTTGAATTTGCTCTTGGAATTTGTGTTGGATGTATTATTTACACCTATTTTGTATTACCATTTTATAAAAAATAAATACGCCTTGACAAGAAGGAGACACTCAATTTTATTGGGTGTTTTTTGTTTGTGGTAACCAGATGGACAATATTCATCAGCTAACGAGAAATTTATTCCGCTGGCGACTTGAGTTCACGTACAGAATGCAATTATAAACAGACTTTTACGATCGGCTGATTAACTTCAACTGCTTCAAAACATCATCTTTTCTACGACGTGAAACTGCAACCTCATTTCCATTTGAAAGCTGCAACATTCCGCCACCAGATTTAACATACGCAACAACATGTTTTAGGTTTACCAAATGTGTTTTGTGAACCCTTACAAAGGAATATTCCTGCAATAAATCTTCAAACTCCACAAGCGTTTTTGCAACCAGCAAATGTTTGTTTCCCTCAAAATAAAAGTGGGTGTAGTTTCCTTCGCCCTGGCAGCGAACAATTTTATTCACCTCTGCAAATTCGATACGATCGGTTGTGGGCAAGCCAATTCGAGGATTTTGAGGTTGTCGAATATTCCGAAACAATTGTTTAATCCGTTGGTTTTCCTCTTTTTGCTGAATTCGGCGAGCAACCTTTTCAACAGCACTTTTTAAATGATTAAAATTAATTGGTTTTAAAATGTAATCGGCAGCAGAAAACCGGATGGCTTTTATGGCATAACTATCGTACGCAGTTACAAAAATTACTTCGAAACTAAAATCTTTAAAATATTCAAGCAGTTGAAATCCGTTTGCCTTGGGCATTTCAATATCAAGAAAAACTAGGTCAGGATTTTGAGATTGAATAAGTGGAATGGCTGTTTCAACCGAGTTGGATTCACCAAGCAAATTAACTTCGGGGCAGTATTTATTCAAAATGCCAGCAAGGTTCTCTCGACCGTGTTTTTCATCATCAACTATAATTGATTTTATTTTCATTTTTAAGATATTTCACGAAAAGGACGCAAAAGTTTTCTTAGCGAGCTTTGCGCTTCTTTGCGCCTTTGCGAGAACCTTTTTTATTTTAATATTTCACGCAAAGGACGCCAGGGTTTTCGCACAGGCTACAAAATTATTCTTTGCAAACTTTGCCGCTTTGTGTGAACCAAATTACAAATTATTTACAATTCTATGAACTCCTTCTTTTAAAACTTTAGTATTGAAATTTATTAGAAGTGCCAACTTTAGTCCCGACAATTTCAAATAAGTCAGAGTTTGAGAGTAATGTACCGGAGCAAGTGTTTCAACAGATTTTATTTCAATTAAAACTTTATTATTTACCATTAAATCAATCCGGTATCCCACATCTTGTTTTATTCCTTTATAAATAAATGGCATCGGAACTTGTTGTTTTACTTTAAATCCTAATTCCCTCAAATCGAAAGCAAGCGCACTTTCGTATGCAGATTCTAAAAGTCCGGGACCGATATTTTTATGAATTTCAAGAGCAGCACCAATTATTTTATAGGAAATTTCATTTTCAGTCATTGTTGTGTGTTTTGTTAAGTGAGAACAAGTTATGTAAAAAATGTTTTCACGCAAAGGGCGCCAAGGTTTTCGCAGAGAACGCAAAAATATTCTTAGCGAGCTTCGCGCTTCTTAGCGCCTTTGCGAGAACCTTTTTTATTTTTCCTCCGGAATAAAAATCTCAACTCTGGTCCCGGTTTTTTCTCCTGATAAATCAATAATTTCCAAACTGTATTTTTCTCCCTGTTTTTCCTGAAGTATTTTCAATCGTTCCTGAATCATTTTTGAACCTTTTCCATTTTTTGCTTTGGCAATTTTTTTGGCAGCATCGCGGCCAATTCCGTTATCTTCGATAATAACTTTTATTCCGGTACTTTCTTTTAAAATATCAATTTTTAATCTCCGGTTTTCGGGTTTGCTTTGCAGTCCGTGAATTACTGCATTTTCTGCAAATGGCTGTAACAAAATCGCCGGAACCATTGTATTGTTGGCGTCAATATTTTCATTTACCGAAATTTTGAAATCGAAATCGAAACGTAATTTTTCGAGGTTTAAATATTGCTCGGTCATTTCCAATTCTTCAGCCAACGACACCTCTTCTTTTTCGGAATTCTGCAACACTTTTCTGATTAACCCGGCAAAATCGGCCAAATATAAATGTGCTTCGCGGCCCTTGTTTTGCTGAACCAGGTTTTGCACCGAGTTCAAACTGTTAAAAAGAAAATGGGGGTTCATTTGCGATCGGATTGCAGTTAATTCCAATTCACGGAGTTTCCTGATTTGAGCTTCTTTTCGGAACCGCTGCCGAACCCGCCATTTCCAAATTACCAAACCTATGATAAATAAAGCAAGGACAACTCCAAGCAATATTATTATTAATTCTAATTGAGATTTATTTAATTCTATTTTTTTAGGTTGGAGGCTGGCTTTGGCTTTTTGAATAGCATCTTTTGTACTACTTGCATATTCTTCAAATTCGCCGCTTTTATTAAAAACCAAATGTGTTGTATTTCTTTGAAAAATATCAGAAAAACTTGACGAATCATTGTAATACAATAAATGCGTGGCTTTTGGATCAGCAGCTTTTGTATAATCTTCCCATTGTTTAAAATTACTTCCCTCAACTATCATAATAAAATTAATCTCCGGATGTTCGGTTACCAATTCATCAAATTGATACCTTCCTCCAATCCAGTTAGATGAAAAATAAAATATGCTCGGCTTGTCTCCCTTAAAATCATTAAAAATAACTGTTTGATCTTTTCGATTTACAAATTCTAATTCAGGTAAATAGGTATCGTTTTGTAGTTTTTCGTGCTGCTTGATGATATTTTTTATTTCATTTACAAGTTCTAAATCATTACAAAGTCTGATTAGTAAATTAAAGTTATTTATGGCAAAATCCGACAACTGTACTTTTCGTACTAAATAAATTTTTGATTTGTCTTCAATTAAAATTTCACTTAAAGCATTGGCAATTTCACGATACAAAGGGGAACCAGATAACACCATTCTTGAAAATTGGATCTTCATTTCGGTTCCGGGCATAAAATGGAATCCATAACTGGTAATATATCGAGTTTTAATTTTATTTGCTTTTGTAAAATGATAATTTAAATAGTGATTAATACATTTTCTGGAATGCAAACCATAATTATTATATACCTCATGTACATCTATTAAATCAATTTGTGAAAGCAAATTTTGGTAATCATTTTCTCTGGGAATTTCCCGTAAACTTAAATCCTGTCTTCGGATGATTTTACTCCCGAAATCAAAAATTCCACCAAGGAAATATGCTTTTATTTCGTTTGTTATAAAACTAAATGCCATTTCAGAAATCTGAGGTTCGTAGTTTTTAGCAATTTGCTCAAGATTTTTTATCGCATTAAATATAGGTTCAATTTCTCCCACAAGCTTTGCTTCGCCATTTACAATGCTGATTCCAAAAATGGGCTCATAATCTAAAATCTTTTTACTCGTCCCAGAGATTCTGGAATCTTTTGCAATATTTATTTTCTCCCTTAATTCCTGAATTAATTCAGCTTCTGTTTTTCTGATCCCGGAAAATGTTGTTTTCCACGGCATTTGCATTCCTTTTGAGTCAAACCTAATTGTGTCACCGGGTTCTGCGTAAAAAACATACGTTGCCGGAGGGTTGAATTTATTATTGTTTTCATTTTCAACATAAACAAATCCTTCATGGCAATAATTTATATTTGCTGAAAAAGAACCGTTTTCATCTAATATTAAAGTCTTTGTTTTTAAATCAGTTCCAAATGGTTTATCCAAAATTCTAACATGGATTTTATTACTTAACGGATTTTCTATTTCCCCGGAAATGAATATTGTCTTTTGAGGTACTCTTTGTGAATACAAAAGGCGAAAATCAGTTTCTTTTACTCTCCAAATTCTTTTGTTCAACCTAAATTGAATATTATTTGATTTTATGCTGTCGTATTGGATAGTTGAATAATTTGTGATTAATCCATTTTCAATATTTATCCAGTATTTTTGATATTCTTTTCCTGAAACAACATTATCAAAATTCTGATCTCCAAATTTTATAAATTCTCCATTCCTCTCGTTAATTATATATTTTTCTCCTGATTTATTTTGATGAACAATTCTTCCATCTGATATTTTTGTATTATGGAATAACGTTAAAAATGAGAGTTGTTCTTCCGAAATAAATAACCTTTCCCTGTTTAAATAATTAATAGCATTCTCTATTTCCCGATTGGTATTTCCTTGTTCAACAAGTCTCAAATGAAATTCTTCAAGAAGTTCTACCCTGTTTAACAATTCAATCTCTTTTGTTTTATGATTAATAGAAAACCGAAACACAGATCTTGACAATATAGATTTAATAAAATCCTGAGCATGAGTTAATGTAGTTTGAGTTTCGTTAAAAGCCGGAAAAAAGCGGTCTGTTCTATTTATTACACCTTTACGTGCTGTTCCTTCTTCGTAACTTTCCAAAAACTTGTATGTAAAAATAATCAAGGAATCCGGGGTATTTTTTTCGATTTTAATTTTAAATGTTTCATTTTCTGAGATATAAACCTCTCTACTTTTACCTTCCTTTATTGAAAAGGAATTATTAATTCTTTCAAAAACGTACTCATTCCCTTCTTCCAAATTTAACGTTATATAGTGTTCCTTAGAAAACGTTTGATAGAAGCAACATAATAATAGAATGGTAAATAGTATTGTAAATTGTTTCATTGTTGTTGAAATTGGTTACCCAAAGTTGGCTGATTAAATCGACTTAAAAAAGAGGCATTTATTAAACGGTGGATTTGACTTATTAAACGGTAAAATCTATTGATTAGTGATTAATTATTATTGATAATTTCATGCAAAGGGCTCCAAGTTTTTCGCCGAGGGCGCAAAATTATTTTTAGCGAGCTTCGCAATTCTTTGCGCCTTTGCGAGAACCTTTTTTATTTTTCTTCCGGAATAAAAATCTCCACTCTCGTTCCGGTATTATTCCCGGTCAGATCAATAATTTCAAACCCGTATTTTTCACCCTGTTTTTCCTGAAGAATTTTTAATCGTTCCTGAATGAGTTTCGAACCTTTTCCATTTTTCGTTTTGGCAATTTTTTTTGCGGCTTCCCGACCAATTCCATTGTCTTCAATGCTAATAACTACGCCTTTCCCTTTTTTCAAAACTTCAATTTTCAATTGCCGGTTTTCGGGTTTGATTTGTAGTCCGTGAATTACCGCATTTTCTGCAAATGGTTGGAGCAACATCGATGGAACCAAAGTATTGTATGGATCAATTTCTTTATCAACCGAAACAGAAAAATCGAAATCGAAACGTAATTTTTCGAGGTTTAAATATTGCTCGGTCATTTCCAATTCTTCAGCCAACGACACCTCTTCTTTTTCTGAATTCTGCAACACTTTTCTGATTAACCCGGCAAAATCGGCCAAATATAAATGTGCTTCGCGGCCCTTGTTTTGCTGAACCAGGTTTTGCACCGAGTTCAAACTGTTAAAAAGAAAATGGGGGTTCATTTGCGATCGGATTGCAGTTAATTCCAATTCACGGAGTTTCCTGATTTGAGCTTCTTTTCGGAACCGCTGCCGAACCCGCCATTTCCAGAATAATAAACCTATAATAAATGCAGCGAGGACAATTCCAAGCACTGCGATAATAAAAATTAGTTGCGACTTATTGAGTTCTTTTTTTTTAGGATCTTGTAAATATTGTTTTACTAAATTTGTTACTTGCAGAGGATTACTGCCATAACTGAGTCGTTTTCCATTTTCATCGTAAATGATGAAATTTTGATAACTCACCTTGAAAATATCGGGCAAATGTTTTTCAGTATTAAAAAGAAATAACTGATTTGCTTTTGGTTCTGCAGCTTTTATATAATCCGTCCATTCTTTAAAATTGCTGCCTTCAACAATTAAAACATAATTTATCTCCGGGTTTTCTATCGATAAATCATCGAAATAATAACGTTCTGAAGCCCAATCGCGGCTGACGTAAAAAATGGTAGGTTTTTTTCCGAAAAAATCTTTCATATAAACTTCTTCACCTTTCGGATTAAAGAATTTCATTTCAGGAACATATTCCTCGTTTTTCCATTCTAAATGGGTTGCAACTATTTCTTTAACTTCCTTATTTAATTCCTCGTCGTTACAAACCCGAAGCATTAAATCGAAATATTCGTCGGCCTTATTTTGAACGTACATTTCTGTTTGCGATTCACCATTTGAAGCCCGCATTTTTTGCTGAAACAAATTATCGGCAATCTCACCATACAACGCCGGCCCCGACAAAATAGTTTTTGCAAACTCAGCTTGCAATGGCAAATCATTTGTGTACTTATATCCGCGCGTTACAAGGGTTGTGGAATATTCCGGAAATCCAATATCACCTGTTTTTCTGGCAACACTAAAATTATACGACAAAAAATCTTTGGCAAATATCCTTGAATGAATACCGTAAGAATTGTAATTTTTATTGATGTTAAACTTACTCAATTCATTTTCCAGTAAATTCCAGTTTATTGAATCTAATTGTGGAAAATAATAACTAAAAATTCTTGTCTCAGAAATTACCTTCCGGTACAGATAATCGATTGCTCCATGCATTAATTGAGCTTTAATTTCGTGTTTTATAAATTGATAAGCATTTGATTCAACCTTGTTTTTATACGACTCAAAATAATTTTCAAAATCTGTTAATGCCGTTTCAAAATCTAAATTGTTCAAATTAGAAGAATACCATTGCAGATAATTCAAATTAAATTTCTCAACAAAAATGGGGTGTTTTTTACGGAAATTGTAAATCATTTCGTTGGCATTTTGAAAGTCACCGCTAAATTTTATTTCCCATGGAAATGTTTCACTTGTGGCTTCAAAATGAATCTCGCCGCCCGGTTCAGCATAAATCAAAATCATCGGAAGATTTTCAACAAAATTATTATATCCAAACTGAAGATAAATAGGTTGTGCATGTTCCAGTTCTGTTTCAAAATAAAAAGAATTGTTTTCGTCCAGAAAAAGGGTTTCTTGCTGGAAGGTTGTTCCGAATGGTTTTTTTAACCATGAAATAATCACTTTTTTATTCCTTTGATTCTCGATATTGCCAGCTATTTTTATTTGCTTATTTCCAACGGTTTTAATCGATTTCAAGGAAATATCTTTTTCATGGTGTACTAAACTGTAATACTTGTTATCGGCACTTCGAATTCTGTATCTTGCAGAATCAATTTGTATCGTATTTGAATTTACCAGATATTTTTGCTGCTGGTTTGATACAATATTTCTGGAATAAAGTCCCGGTTTTACATCGTATCGTTTTTGTGTAAAAATTGAATTTGGTGGCAGAACCGAAATTTTACTTTCATATTCTGTAGCCATTTTTTCGTCGAAACTTCCTGTTGGAACACGATAAATAGACTGAATAAGATTCGAGAACAATGCAATTCCATCTTCATTCGTTCTTCGAATTTCTTTTCTGATTCCGCTTTCATCAAAACCTTTTTCTTTCAGAATAGAATGTACTTTCATCAATATTTCGTCGCGATTTATCAGTTTAATTTTGCTTGTTTTAAAATCGAACTCGTATTTAAAATTTACCCTGCAAAATAAGCTTTCGTAAAAATCAGTAAATCGTTGTTCGTAATATCCATCTTTGAAATCAGGGTATTTGTAATCTTTTATTTGAATCGGGTTGTAATCAGGACGAATGGCAACATTTTTTTCCATCGAAACCATCAAAATTTCTTTGTTCTCGGGTTGAATTTTGTCGTATTTAATTTTTAAGGTTTTTATTCTATCGAAAGAATTAAACCTCTCTTCTTGTTCGGTTAAAATATATTGCGATTCGGTAAACTCATAAATATATTCTTTACCAAATTCAGGATTTAATAGAATTGTATCATTTTGTGATTGTACTGAAAATCCATACAATTGAAAAAGAAATATTAAAAAAAGAAGATTTGTTTTCATTGTTGTTGAAATTTGTTTACCCAAAGTTGGCTGATTAAATCGACTTAAAAAAGAGGCATTTATTAAACGGTGGGGTTGACTTATTAAACGGTAAAATATATTGATTAGTGATTAATTATTATTGATAATTTCATACAAAGGGCGCTAAGGTTTTCGCAGAGAACGCAAAATTGTTCTGCGAACTTCCCGCTTCTTTGCGCCTTTGCGTGAAATTCTTTTCTATTTTTCCTCTGGAATAAAAATCTCAACCCGCGTTCCGGCTTTTTCTCCTGATAAATCAATAATTTCCAAACTGTATTTTTCGCCCTGTTTTTCCTGAAGTATTTTCAATCGCTCCTGAATCATTTTTGAACCTTTTCCATTTTTTGTTTTAGCAATTTTTTTGGCAGCATCGCGGCCAATTCCATTATCTTCGATAATAACTTTAATTCCGGTACTTTCTTTCAGAATGTCAATTATTAATCTCCGGTTTTCTGGTTTGCTTTGCAGTCCGTGAATTACTGCATTTTCTGCAAATGGCTGTAACAAAATCGCCGGAACCATTGTATTGTTGGCATCAATATTTTTATTTACCGAAATTTTGAAATCGAAATCGAAACGTAATTTTTCGAGGTTTAAATATTGCTCGGTCATTTCCAATTCTTCAGCTAACGACACCTCTTCTTTTTCGGAGTTCTGCAACACTTTTCTGATTAACCCGGCAAAATCGGCCAAATATAAATGTGCTTCACGGCCCTTGTTTTGTTGAACCAGGTTTTGCACCGAGTTCAAACTGTTAAAAAGAAAATGGGGGTTCATTTGCGATCGGATTGCAGTTAATTCCAATTCACGGAGTTTCCTGATTTGAGCTTCTTTTCGGAATCGCTGCCGAACCCGCCATTTCCAAATAAATAAACTTGTAATTAATAGTAAAATAATTCCACCGAGAATAAAAATAATTAGCTCGGAATTCGATTTACTTTCTTTTAACTCTCTCGTATATCTCACAACTCTAAACCCACTATATTCCAGATTAGAATCATCGATAATTTCATAATTCATAGAATCTCCAAAATTTTCCCATTCCCTAAGAATTGCTTTTTTTGCAGGTGCGGGTTGCATCCTATTTAATATAAATGGAGAAAACCACTCTGGCGCATTGGTATTCAGATATGCAATTGTATCCTTTGGAACTTCGTATAGTACATTTCTGATTCTAACTTTATTCTTATAGTTTTTTATCTCCTTCATGTAATCTGCTAAAATTCGAAAAGTTATTTCCGAAGGCAAAACAAAATCAGAATTGCCTTCAATTTTATTCTTTTTATTCATCCAAATACAAAAGAACTCGGCACCTTTTAGTGGAATTCCAACAACCGGATAGTTATCAAATTTTCTATTATTTAAATATTCAATAATATTAATTTCACGAATATTACCTTCAAAAAAAGCATCAACAGCCAGGCTCGAATCAATTAAACTTTTCGCAATTTCTGAGTAGATTTCAACATTTGTCTTTTTTTCGAACATTTTTGATGTTGAACTGAATTCCATTTTTTCCCACTGAATTATCTTCTTGGGATTAGAAATAATATCATCTGCAAATTTTCGATATTCTTTATTTGTTATCTCATTGCTAATCCAAAAGCTATCTGAGGCTATTGTTGTCGATCTTAGTTCAACGTTCATTTTCACGGCTCTTCGAGGAACAAAAAACAGATTGTTCTTAATTCTAATGTTTTTATAAGACAGCTCTTTAAATCGTTCTAAATCAGATTTGCTGGCCGATAAAATCAAATTTAAATGTTCATTCTCGGTCAGTTCAGAAAAACGATTACTAACATCTAAATTAAGACTCATTCTTTTTATTAAACTGTGCCTTAAAGTTGTATTGGCACTTTCTCCCATATACAGAGAAGGAACTTCTTTGCTACCGGAATTTACAAGATGAAACATATTTTTACCAGGAAGAAGGAAAATGTTTTCTCTCCCTGTGGGTAAACGCACATCTACTTCCTGTGGATTTTCTATTGATAATTCAAAGGAAAAACTCCCATCTTTTTCAATATCTGCCACTTTAGCAAAAGATTCATTGTTTTGTTTGTTTCTGTAAATGAGAGATACGAATGTTCCAATCTGTGGATTAAATTTTTTAATTATCCCACTATAAATAACAATATTAGATTCCGCTGGAAATGGTTTTTTTTGTTTTTCTTCAAGAGATTTAAAATATACTTTAGAAAGTTTTGAATAGTGTTCATAAGGTTCTCCCCTGAGGCACAAAAAATAATTATTCTCATTGTCAGCCCGGCACATCAAAGTTTTTTGAATATTGCCATTTTTAATAATTAATTCGTAAATATTTTCATTTTTTTGAATTGATCCGTAATTAAATATTTTTTTATCAAAAACTGCCAGAGAATCTAATAAACTAAAAGTCCATTTGCCATTCTCGGTTGAAAACCAATTGCCAAGCAACTCTTTGGGTATAATCGATTGATTGGAATTTTCGATTAGTTCAATATCAAAAAATTTCCATCCTGAAGGATGTGGGTCAATATAATTTATCTCTTTTACTAAAGGGTCAATCGGAGGAAATACAATTCTATAAGTTAATCCATTTTCGTCGGGTACTATAATCGATTCCCAAAATTCATACTCTAAACATTTAACAGCTTTAAGTTTTGTTGTGTCTCCGCTAATTTGAATATAGTCGTTTTTGTTAATAATATTATTAGCTCCAACCCGTAACTTTACATTAACAGTTAAAATAGTTGCTGCATCAGTCAATTCAATATTCGTAATAAAAACATCAGGACGAGAACTAATCCCAACTTTAGGGTTTTCAATTATTTTCTGTGCAGTGTTAGTATATGCCAGAAACAGAAATAGAATTATAAAAAGATGAACTTTCATATCAGTTGAAATTGGTTACCCAAAGTTGGCTGATTAAATCGACTTAAAAAAGAGGCATTTATTAAACGGTGGATTTGACTTATTAAACGGTAAAATATATTGATTAGTGATTAATTATTATTGATTATTTCATGCAAAGGGCGCTAAGGTTTTCGCAGAGAACGCAAAAGTTTTCTTTGCGAGCTTCATACTACTTTGCGCCTTTGCGTGATCCTTTCTATATTATTATTTCACGCAAAGGACGCCAAGGTTTTCGCAGAGAGCGCAAAATTGTTCTGCGAACTTCGCGCTACTTTGCGCCTTTGCGAGAAACTTCTTTTTTTGAAACTTATATTTTCATTTGTTTACCTGCTCCATTAAAACTTTTTTTAATTTTTTGTTTTCAAGCGGCATCATGTGTGCATTCACAACCTTCCCGTTTTTATCTAACAAAGCATAATGTGGAATACCATAAATATTGAACTTTTGAGTCAGGTAGTTCCATTCATCAGCCGAAACCTTAAAATGTTCGCCTTTTATATTGGGAATTGCTTTTTTATAATCTTTCTCCGGAGAAGTGTTATTGGTAATATAAACAAAAACAATGTCTTCATTTTTTAATTCCTCCTTAAGCGGTTTTATTCTTTCTATTCCGGTTTTGCAAGGCCCACACCAGGTTGCCCAAAAATCGACAAAAACTACTTTCCCGCGAAAATCTTTTATGATTGAATGAAACAGTTTATCGCCCTCTGTTTTTAAAATTGGCTCTTCTTTTAAGTTCTGAATTTCAATTTTTGCTTTCTTTTGGTAGTATTCCGAAATTAAATATTCTTTTAATGCTTCGTTTTTAATAGCTGCTTTTGTTTCGCTAAACTCATCTTCCATCACTACTTCCGACCTCGATTGGTTCGACAGAAAATCTTTGACAAGCGCAATTTCAACAAGTTTTTTGCCCGGCTCTCCAAATATTAGTTCACTGTTTTTACGTGCATTATTTTTGTAATAATTATTTAAAAGTACTTCAAATTCTTTTGTGAATTTTTCGCGAAAATCTTTTAAAACCTTTCCATACGATTTGTTGAAATTGTTGCGTGCTTCATCGCTATACTTTTCAACAAGGTTCATTTTTACAAAGTCCAGCATATCCTTTTCTTCTCCTGATATTTGTTTCCCTTGCTTTAATATATCAGACCCCAAAACCGTAAGTAAATAATAATACGATCCTTGTGGATATTCAATACTGAAATTTTTTAAGGCCTGTATTAACCTGAAATATTCGCCACTAATAAATGCCAATTCTTTGTTTACAGGAACGTCACTAATTTTCTTTAATAAATCAACATTTATATCTTTTGGAACAAAGGATTTTTGCTCTTCCTTTTTTAAGTTTCGGTTGGCATAAAAATTTGACATTCGGGCGTTCTGATTAAAATTAATCAAATTGCTGGCTGCCCTGAATTGAATATCCAATAACCTGATTTGAAATACTTTATTGTTGCCTGAATTTCCTTTTAGTGTTTCCTGCAGTTTTTGAAATTGTTCTTTTTTTGCAGACAAAACATAGTTTACATATTCTTCTGGGGTCATTGAATTTACACCCTTAACAAAGTTCATTTGGTTGGGGGCAATTGATTGAGTTGCTTTTAAGCCAATATTTACAAGCGCCGATTCACCCATAAAAAGTGAATTTGTTTCTGGAATTTTTGAATTTATTAAATGAAATACACTCTTTCCCGGTTCAAAAAATATTCGTTCGTTGCCCGATGGCAAACTAACGCTTAGTTCCTGTGGGAAATCCAAAATAAATTTTGTTGTAAATGTTCCGTTTTTATCAATTTTAATCAAGTGGCTTTCTTGTTGATTGTTCATTGGATTAAAAAACCGGATCATCCCGGTTGACTTTCCCAATCTTTCTGTAAATCCATTTATAACGCCACTGTATTTCACCTTTTCCTGATTTAACACACGACCTTCAAAAGCTTCTTCATCAAACACTTTTGATTGTAATTTGGCCTTATTCGAGTATCTGATTAATGTTCGGTTGTTGGTGCGCATAAAACAAAAATCCTTTTCATCTGCCCGGCAATAAAGAATTTCTGTTTCTTCGCCGTTTTTTAGTTTTACTTCCGTAACATTTCCCTCTGGTTTTGCCGAAACGTATTCCCATGTTTTATTTTCGTAAACCGCAATTTTTTCTAAAAAACTAAAAGTCCACTGCCCGTTGTTTGGCGAAAACCAGTGTCCTGCCAATTCCTCTGGAATTATCGATGAATAAGGTGATTTATTAATTACAATGGCGTAAATCATCCAGGGTTGAGAAGTAGGCTCACCGAAATCGATTTTTTCAGTTTTTGGATCGATGGAAGGAAAATACAATGTATATTTCAAACCACCTTCCGGTACTGTAATCCACCCATTCACCGGTTCGGGTGCATCCTTTCGAATCATAAACAATGAATCGGGTTGACCAACTATTTGAATGTAACTTTTATTGGCAATTCCGAAAGTTCTACCGGGTTCCAGATTTATTTTAAATGTCAGAGCAGTTTCGGTACTGGTTAACTCAATCTTCGTAATAGTTACGGCAGTAGTTCCTATCCCATAATCAGGATTATCAATTATTTTCTGCGCGTCAACAAAAAATACCAGGCAAACCAAAACAAAGGTTCCAATTAATTTTTTCATGGTTTTAAAAATTATGGTTGATATTGATTTTTACTAAAGTTGGGCGAATTATCCGGGAAATCAAAGGCCCACTTATTAAACGGTGGGTTTGACTTATTAAACGGTAGATTAATTGATTAGTTATTATCAATTATCTCACGCAAAGAACGCCAGGGTTTTCGCAGAGAACACAAAATTGTTCTGCGAGCTTCGCGCTACTTTGCTGCTTTGCGAGAACATTTTCTATTTAATATTTCACGTAAAGAACGCGAAGGTTTTCGAAATGGAAGCAAAAATATCCTTAGCGAGCTTAACGTTTCTTTGTATGTCTTTGCGTGAAAAAATTCCTCTGTAAAAATCAAAACCAGGGTAAAAATCTAATTGTTTTGGTGGCCTTTGTTTTTTAATTTTTTTATAATTGCCGGATTTAAATCGTGGCTGTTTGGCGAAACATAAGCGACTGATCCGTTGCTAATATCCAAAACATACGTAAATTCCTCTCTATCAGACATTTCTTTTATCGTAGAATTTATTTGTACATAAAGTGGTTGTAACAACTCCATATTTCTTCTTTGCAATTGTTGTTGTGCATCTTGATTGTACTCCTGAATTTTTTGTGCCAAATCAATTAATTCTTTCTCTTTCGATGACCTCACAAAATCAGAATAACCCGACTTTTCTTTTTCAAACAATCCCAATTTTACGTCGTGTTCTTCTATCATTTCACTATATAATTTTTCCATCTCTTTGGTCTCATTTTCCAAAATAATTTTAATACTATCTGACGCCGGATGTTTTTGCACCAGTTCCTGAATATTTACATGACCGATTTTTAGCCCACTCTGGGCGTTTACAAATTGCCCGATAACAAGAAACAGTAGTAAAATTGCAAGTTGTTTTATTTTCATAATAATTGATTTTTTTTATAATATCAAAATTGCAATAATCAAATTATTGACAACTGTAACAGATGTTAAAAGTTGGATTACAAAACGTTAAGTTTAAAAAAAAATGTTGTGTTTTTCATAATAAGTGTTTCGAATCTTAAAAAAAGATCTTAAAAAAAGCCGGTCCTACACGGAATCGGCTTCAATATCTAATTGGGTGTGGCAAATTCCAATTAGCCATTTATTTAAAGCGGTTTGGAAACCGCTTCACCTTTAATTTTCTTTAAAAGCTTCTATCAGAACTTCCAAAATTTTCTTCCCTGCAGCAGCAACGCTACTTCCCGGTCCAAAAATGGCAACGGCACCTGCATCGTATAAATATTTGTAATCCTGTGCCGGAATAACACCGCCACAAATTACCATAATATCATCGCGCCCCAGTTTTTTAAGTTCTGCAATTACAGCCGGAACCAATGTTTTATGACCAGCTGCAAGCGATGAAACACCCAAAACATGCACATCATTTTCAACTGCTTGTTTGGCTGCTTCTTCCGGAGTTTGGAAAAGTGGTCCCATGTCCACATCGAAACCAAGGTCGGCATAACCGGTTGCAACTACTTTTGCTCCCCGATCGTGACCGTCCTGCCCCATTTTCGCAACCATAATTCGTGGCTGGCGACCTTCCATTTCAGCAAATTTCTTTGCTAAATCCTGTGCTTCTTTAAATTCCGATTTATCTTTTGCTTCCGATTTATACACGCCTTCAATAGTTCTGATTACTGCTTTATAACGTCCTGCAACTTTCTCGCAGGCATCTGAAATTTCTCCCAACGATGCACGTTTTTGAGCTGCATCAATTGCCAAAGCTAATAAATTTCCTTCACCTGTTTCGGCTGCTTTTGTAATTGCCGCTAGTGAACTTTGAACTTCAGTTTCATTTCTATTGGCACGCAGTTTATTTAATCGCTCAATTTGAGAAGTACGAACCGCAGAGTTATCAATCTCCAGGATATCAATGGGATCTTCTTTCTCCAAACGATATTTATTCACTCCAACAATGGTCTGGTTGCCGCTGTCGATTTTTCCTTGTGCACGAGCTGCAGCTTCTTCAATCCGCATTTTCGGAACACCAGTTTCAATGGCTTTCGACATGCCGCCCAGTTTTTCAACCTCTTCTATTAAAGCCCAAGCTTTTTGTGCTATTTCGTGAGTCAATGTTTCAACATAATACGAACCTGCCCACGGATCAGCCGAACGACAAATTTCTGTTTCCTGTTGAATATATAACTGTGTGTTACGTGCAATTCGTGCTGAAAAATCGGTTGGCAATGCAATTGCTTCATCCAGTGCGTTGGTGTGCAAACTTTGTGTATGACCAAGTGTTGCGGCCATCGCTTCAATTACCGTTCTACCTACATTGTTGTATGGATCTTGCTCGGTTAACGACCAACCCGAAGTTTGTGAGTGTGTACGCAAAGCCATCGACTTAGGATTTTTAGGATTGAACTGTTTTACCAACTTCGCCCAAATCATTCGCGCTGCACGCATTTTTGCAATTTCCATAAAATGGTTCATTCCCACTGCCCAGAAAAATGACAATCTTGGCGCAAACACATCGATGTCTAACCCGGCTTTGACACCCGTTCTAAGGTAATCCAAACCATCGGCTAAAGTGTATGCCATCTCAATGTCGGCTGTTGCACCGGCCTCTTGCATGTGGTAACCCGAAATTGAAATTGAATTAAACTTTGGCATTTTCTGCGAAGTAAATTCAAAAATATCAGCTATAATTTTCATTGAGAATTCAGGTGGATAAATGTAAGTATTACGCACCATGTATTCTTTCAAAATATCGTTTTGAATTGTTCCTGAAAGTTGTTCTAATGTTGCTCCTTGTTCCAAACCTGTAACAATGTAAAATGCCAAAATTGGTAAAACCGCTCCGTTCATTGTCATCGACACCGACATTTTATCCAATGGAATTTGGTCGAAAAGGATTTTCATATCCAAAATTGAGTCGATAGCAACACCAGCTTTCCCCACATCGCCAATTACTCGCGGATGGTCTGAATCGTAACCTCGGTGTGTGGCAAGGTCGAATGCCACAGACAAACCTTTCTGACCGGCAGCTAAATTACGTCGATAAAACGCATTTGATTCTTCAGCAGTTGAAAAACCTGCATACTGACGAATGGTCCATGGACGCATGGGATACATTGCCGAGTAGGGTCCACGAAGAAAAGGTGCGAGTCCGGCAGCATAATTCAGATGCTCCATCCCCTCCAAATCGTCTTTGGTATAAACTGGTTTAACAGGAATTTGCTCTGGTGTTTTCCAGACTTTTTCTATTTTATTTTCGGCATTCCATTCAGCAGTATCTTTCTGTGCTACGGCTGCCTTGATATCTATATTTTTAAAATCTGGCTTCATTTTTTCTACTTTTTAGATTCCCAATTTAGTTTGGTACGACTTAAGTTCTTCTAAAATATTGCTCTTTACGTGAATGAAATTCGTGATACCTTTAGCTTTAAGCTCATCTGCACAAGCAGGAGCACCGGCAACAACTAATATTTCATCATCTAATTGTTCTGCAACAGCAGGAACTATTTCAGCATATTCATCGTCGGAACTACAAACCACAATAATATCAGCACCGGCAGATTTTGCAGCAGAAACACCCTCTTCAACATTAGCAAACCCGTTATTATCGATTGCCGTAAATCCGGCAACAGCAAAAAAGTTACAGCTAAATTGTGCACGGGCTTTCCTGAAATTAAGGTTCCCGATAGTTAACATAAATACAATTGAACGTTTGTTTTCTTTCGAGTAAACATCGGTTGTGTACCGCAAAGCCTCAAATGCTTGTGCCCCTCGATACGGTTTTAAAGTTTCAATCTGAGCGTCTTCTGCTGATAAATCAATGGCTTCGAAAAGTGAACCGTCGAATTCAGTTTCCATTTTTTCAGTGAAGTTTGGAAATTGATTAGTTCCCAATAAATTCTCGCGGCGCATCGCAATATTTTTATCACGTTTAGCGGCCATTTTCTTTATTTCAGTTTGAACAAAACCTTCCCTGAAAGCAGAAATAAAACCACCTTTTTCCTGAACAGTTAAAAACAAAGCCCACGCTTTATCAACCAACGAATCAGTTAAATTTTCGATATAATAAGAACCCGCTGAAGGATCTACAATTTTATTGAAATACGATTCCTCTTTTAATAGAGACTGTTGGTTGCGTGCAATTCGCTCCGAGAATTCAGTTGTCTCTTCATAAATTGCATCGAACGGTAAAACGGTAATTGAGTGTGCTCCGCCTAAAGCAGTCGACATCGCCTCGGTTTGTGTACGAAGCATATTTACGTATGGGTCGTAAATTGTTTTATTGAAACGGTTTGTTTCGCAATGTGCAATAAGTTTTGCTGAATCATCGGACTTCGGAATATAAGCTTTTACAATTTGTGCCCAAAGTAAACGGGCAGCTCGAAGTTTGGCAATTTCCATGAAATAATTATTGCTTATTCCAAAATTGAATTTAATCGAATTTGCAACTTGGTCGATGCTCAACCCAGCTTCTGTTAGTTGAGTTAAATACTCGACTCCCTGCGCAAGGGAAAATGCCAACTCCTGAACAATTGATGAGCCACTGTTTGCGAAAAATTTTCCATGAACTCCAATAATTCTAAACTGAGGAATTACTTTGGTTTTCTCGATAGCCGGTTTCAATCTTGAAATAGCGTTTTTATCTAATTTGCCTTTTAAAATAAAGGTCCCAATTGGGTCGATTGATGCAGAAGCATTAACATTTTCGTTGTTCCATTTTCCTTTAGAAACAAATTCTGCTAACAGTTTTGCGCAATTACTGCTGTCTGTTGGGCAAACTAAATTTATTTCTGCAGCCTCCAAACAAATGTCTTTTAGCAAAACACCCAAATCTTGTTTTGTAATTTTATTACAGTCTTTGAACAAAAAACCAAGAGAAGTAACACCTTTTCCTAAAATATCGAGTGCTTTTTTATTGGCCTCTTCAAAATCGTTAACAAAAATATTTTGCCGCACCAACCAGTCGTTATTGTTTTTTTTATTTCCTCGAACAAATGGAAATTTTCCTGGCAAGGTGTCGAGGTAATTTAAGTTCTTAAGATTTTCTTCGCGATAGTAGGGGCGAACATTAAAACCTTCGTAAGTTTTCCAAACCAGTGCCCTTTCATAGTCTCTGCCTTTTAAATCGGCATTAATTTTTGCTTCCCATTCTTCAGTTGTAACGGGCGCAAAATCGTTGAAAAGCTTTTGCTCTTTATCTGCCATTTGAAAATTGTTTTATAAAATCGTAGGGCAAAATTAGTCTAATTATAAGTCTGTCAATCAGAAAACTGATTGTTTTTACTAAAACTTAACAATCTGCATCTGCCTGAAATTAACAACTGAAGACTGGTAATTGTTGGGAGAAATTACAAATTGTTGATTATTGAGAAGTGTTAATGTAGCCGTAAAATAAGATTAGAAAAGGCACTTTTTGAATAGCAGGATACTTTGGGTTACCATCATTTTTATTTAGATAATATTTCAAAAAGTGATTTTGTAATTTCAAGAATATTTTCTCGATACTGATTCAAGAATATTTTCCTAAATTGCATATAAGTTATTAGAAGAAAAATGGAAAAGCTAAAGTGGTCGAAGGATGTTTTTGGGTCGAAGCTGGAAATCAGGCAGGGTGCTGAGCAAATTGGGAAAATCCATTGGGAAAATATGTTGAGTTCCAAGGCGCAAGCCATGATTAACGGCAAACTTTTTATGCTTAATCGTGAGTTTTTTCTTTCGAAGTTAGAGATTTATGATGCCAACGACCAATCGCTGCTTGCAACGGTAATGATAAATTTGTTTAATCCGCGAAGTGATGTTGTAATCAATGGAAAACGGTTTGAGTTGGAAATTAAAAACTTCTGGCAATCACGCTGGTCATGGAAATTCAATAATTCAGAAATAATTACTTATACCTCAAACGAATTCATAACCAAAGATAAAGGCGAAATAGAACTTTTTACAGCTTGTAACGAAGAAGTGGAAATCCTAATTTTACTTGGATTATTTGTACGCAATCAGTTTATACTTTTTATGTTGTTGGGAATTTTGGTAGTACTTTTTGTGGTTTTTTAAGAATTGATTTTTCTAAATAATAGGCGTGCATTTCTAATATGCGACAAAATATCAAGTTCAAGTTCTTTGTTCTTTAAATAGTAATAGAATAAGAGATATTCATCAAGATAATATTTCCAATTAGTGCAATCACGTTTTCCTGTTTTGCTTTTTAGAAACGGACATCCACCCATACAAATTGGCAATAATAAACAATCTTTGCATTCGTCGTCGAATGGATCGGGAATATCCCAGCTTCTATTATTAAATGTTTTATCTATAGCTAATAAATTTCCGATGGAATCATCCTTGTTTCCAATACTGTTCCAACACTTTGAAATATTTCCTGTGGGAGAAATTACAAATGCATTTCTCCGGTCGGCCATACAAAAATTAGAAAGTGCTTTTGGGTAAGCAAAAGTAGCCTTAAAATCCTTCGCCGCCATTTTTACAAGTGTTTTAAAACCGATGGCAGCATATTTTTTGTCAGACAAACAAGAATCTGAAATGTTGCTGCAAACCTCTGTGTAAGGCAATACCTGACCGAGGTAAAAACCTATTTTATCCTTTAGGCCCTCTTTTTCCAGAATATTAAGAACTGCATCTATGTTTTTTATATTAGAGCTATCTACGTTCATACGCAGACTTAACTTCACAAATGGATAAATATCTTTTATATTTTGAAGTATTTTTTTGAATGTAGGACTTCCGTTTCGTAGGGTTCGTCGTTGATTGTGTACCTCTGGTGGTCCATCGATAGTAACCTGGATGTCTTCTATTTTTAGTTCTTTGAGCTGATTAACATATATTTTATTTAACAAATAACCATTTGTTATTAAGGATGCAGAGTAACTTGCTTTTTTTTCAACACATAAGTTTTGAAATTCAGAGCTCATTTTTTTTATCTGATCCCATCTTATTAAGGGTTCTCCGCCGAACCATGTTACATGCAAAGTACCTTCGTGCTGTATTTGGTTTAAAGTGAATTTATAAAGATTGTTTTGAACTTCTGTACTCATATTTTCCTCATTTCCTTCCTGATAACAATACGGGCATGCAAAATTGCACCCAAGGGTAGGTGCTATTGTTAACTCCAGATTTTTAACAGAGGTTTTGGCACTAATATATGATTGTTTTAATAAGAATAATTCATCAATTTCCTGATTTATTAAAAATCCGTTTTCCTGCAGTTGGACTTTTAATTTTTTTTCTTCATCAGATCTAATTTGTCGGTGTGGGTTTTTAAAAAATGAAAGAGCTTTTTGTGTGTCTCCTTCTTTTAAAACAATAAGTTTTAAGGTATAAAAATTAAAGAATATTGTTAAGCCGTTTCCCAGTTGTGAATAATGATTGTATCTTGAATTTTTCATTATCTTACTTCCTGCACTATAGCATCGACTTTTATTTCAAGCATATTTACTAACTCTGCCGATGTCATCACATTAAACTCTTGAAACAGTAATTCAACATAGGGGTCAGTTTTGAATTTATCTAATAAATCGGCAGCACAGGACGGGACAATCTTTTGTTTGTTTTTGTCACAATCAGTTAGCTGCGGGCATGATTGATCGCGACATTTGTTATTTCGGCAAGTGTACAGTTTGTCGCAAGTTTGGCCATTACAAGTATTTTTAGTTTCACAACCTGAATCCTCTTCTCCTGGGCCAGGCCACCCATCCATCCCTTGTCCATTGCAAACATTAACATTGGTGCATGTCCATAATCCCTGCTCAAATCCCATATTAAAATTTGAAAAACAAGATGATAAATCATTTCCCAATCCATCAGGAATATTTCCATCTGGGAAAAAATCAGTTGTTGGCCGGGTTACAATTGGGGTTAAACGGCCATATTCATTAACAAACACCGGCCGAGAATTTTCCACTAAAATTTTTATGTCCCTTAATTCTTCATCAAACGTTTTTCGCATAAGAACACGATTTCTTTTTACGCCAGATATGTTTTTAGGCCGTTGAACCTTTTTCCTCTTTTGAGGAACCTTTTTTTGTGCATTTACTTTTAAACCTAACAATACTACACCTGCAGAACCAGCAATGGCTTTTGAAATGTAGCTTATGGCTTTTCTACGGTTCATTGGTTTCATAATTTATGATTTTTGTTTTGAATAAGTTACAACAAAAAACCGAAACATGAAACAAACAATTAAAAAGAATTACTTGTCTGAATTAAACCAAACCGCCATTTCGCCTAATCCACGGTGACTCCAGGCGTAGTAGGGAACAAGCGTAAATCCATCGTCCGATACTAATTTAACAACTCCTTGTAATTCGCTTGCAACAAAATTAGGAGTAAAATTGGATTCCGTTGAAATGTTTTTTGTCAGAACTTCGTCGTTGTTATCGATTTGCTCGGCACAATAAACAATCGGGCCGCGTTCAATTGCAACTTTTCCGGCAATTTCTTTTACATTTTCATTTGGTATAACTTGTCTTGCTTGCATGGGCAGAATTAATTCAACAAAATCGCCATCATTCCAGTTTTTTTGTATTGAAATGTATCCGTTTCTAATTTCAAATGGGTGCGATTCGTCGTTAACAAAAAGCATTACTTCGTTGCTGTTTTCATCAATGTAAGAATATAAATCGCTCGGAACAGGTTGATTTTGTGCCCAGCCCGGAACGCGGATTTTAAAAATAAAATCGACCGGTTTTTCTGCTGAAATTATAAACTTTACATTTCCTTCCCAGGGATATTTGGTTTCCTGTTCGATGGTAAAATTGTTTTTATTCAAATTGAACTTTGTTTTGCTGGCCATAAAAAGATTGGCATAAATTTCATCTTCAGATTGTGCATAAATATAGTTGGGAACTGCCGGAATAAAACGCGAAATATTCGAGGGACAACACGAACAATTAAACCATGGTTTTCGCTCGGGTGCTCCCTGGTTGAAATTATCTTCTCCGTCGAATTCCAATACATTCGGATAAAAAAAAGTATTTCCTTCAAACGAGATTCCCGAAAGCATTCCGTTATAAAGTGTTCGCTCCAAAACATCGATGTACTTGCTTTCGCCATTCATTAAAAACATACGGTGGTTCCAGAAAACATTGGCAATTGCAGCACATGTTTCGTTGTACGCCCGGTTTGGAAGTTGATAGTTTTCTCCAAATGCTTCGCCTCCGTACATGGCACCAATTCCGCCGGTAATGTAATATTTTTTGCCAACTACATTTTCCCAGATTTTATTTATGGCATTCATGTATTCCTGGTTTCCTGTAAGTGCTGCAACATCGGCCATTCCAGAATACATATAAACAGCACGTACTGCGTGTCCCACTGCTTCGTCTTGTTCAACCACCGGTTTGTGGTCTTGCCAGTAAGCACCATTTTCCCACTGACTTTGACTTTCATAATCACGGATATCTGATTTCCCACGTTCATCGAGGAAAAATTTGGCAAGATCCAGATATTTTTTTTCACCGGTTGCCCGATATAATTTAGATAAACCGATTTCGATTTCCTGATGGCCGGGCGCATCATGTCTTTTTTCTGGTCCGTAAACCGATTCAATTAAATTGGCACTTTTAATGGCAATATCTAAAAAAGTGGTTTTGCCGGTTGCATTAAAATGTGTGACTGCCGCTTCGTACATGTGTCCCATGTTGTACAATTCATGACTGTGATTTCGAACTTCTTTCCAACGCTTGTTACCTTCCCGTTCAGTTAGTGCTGAATCTCCTTTAATTGTTCGAATGGTATATAAATAACCGTCGTCTTCCTGAGCTGCTGCAACTTTTGCAATCAAGTCATCAAGGTATTTATCGAGTTCAGAATCATAATTTTGCTGAAGGGAATATGCGGCACCTTCCATAATTTTAAATACATCGGAATCGTTATAACGAATGCCCTCAAAAACTCCCTTTTTTAAACCTCCGGCAACTTCAAAGTTTGAAATGCGACTTGTCTCTTCACACTTTTCAAAACAATATGGAATGGTTACATCGTTGTTTGTCGCAATTCGTTTCGACCAAAAATTATCGGTCAGTTCAACATTATTGGACGAAACAGATTGAATTGGATAATCTTTTTGAGGTTCCTGAATAGTACAATTCGAAAAGAGGTAAACGATGATAAAAAAGGAAAGTAACTTTTTCATGGTCGGATAATTTAGTTTATCAACAGGTTTTCTCAAAGATATTGATTTTGAGCAAACAAATTTAAATGATGTTTTATAAAATTAAAAAAACCGCCTTTGCGTACAAAAGCGGCTTATTTATATTGAGTAAGTTACCGACCTGTCCGTCAGCCGACGGACAGCACTGCAACTTACGGAAAAGCACCAACAAGAGTTGGTACTTGTATTTTGAATCTTTTTTAGCTTGAAAGTTAAAATTCTGGTCAATTATTTTTTTTTGAATCTCCCTGACAAAAGTGGAAATAAAGGGTAATAAAAAAAGTTCTTAGGTTCAATAAAAAAAATCCTCCGATTCCTTCGAAATCACATCCTTTAAAAAGGAGGACTCATTCTGAAAGAACATTACAAATATACTATTTGATTTCCGAGCCTGGTTTTATATCTGAATCCGGCGAAACAATCGACAGTGAACCATCTGCATTTTCAGCACAAAGAATCATTCCCTGCGATTCGATTCCACGTAATTTTTTAGGTGCCAGATTTACCAAAATTGAAACTTGTTTTCCAATTAAATTTTCCGCTTTATAATATTCTGCAATTCCTGAGACAACGGTTCGTTTGTCAATTCCGGTGTCGATTAATAGTTTCAGTAGTTTTTTAGTTTTTGCAACTTTTTCAGCTTCAACAACAGTTCCCACGCGAATATCCATTTTACTGAAATCGTCGAATTCGATATTTTCTTTTGCCGGTGCTGCAACAGCTTCGGCCAATTCATTTTCTTTTTTAGTGTCCAGTAATTTTTGAATTTGCGCCTGAATTACATAATCTTCAATTTTTTCGAAAAGCAGCTCTGGTTTATTTGTTTTATGCCCGGCTTTTAGCAATTCCGTTTCTCCCAATTTTTCCCAATCCATTTTTTCGAAATTTAGGAACTGGCGTAGTTTATTCATGCTAAAAGGAAGGAATGGTTCCAGACAAATAGTTAGGTTTGCCGTAATTTGCAAACTTATATTCATTATTGTTTTTACCCGCTCCATATCTGTTTTTAAAACTTTCCAGGGCTCTTCGTCGGCAAGATATTTATTGCCTAAACGAGCCAAATCCATGGCATTTTTAAGTGATTCCCGAATCCGAAAAGTTTCCAAACTTTTATCAACTTCATCTTTAATATTTGCAATTTCTGCTAAAGTTGTTTTGTCGTAATCAGTTAGTTCGCCTCGTTCGGGAACAACACCATCGTAATATTTTTGAGTAAGTACCAGGGCGCGGTTTACAAAGTTTCCGAGCACAGCAACCAATTCACTATTGTTGCGAGTTTGAAAGTCTTTCCAGGTAAAATCGTTGTCTTTTGTTTCGGGAGCGTTGGCCGTTAAAACATATTTTAGTACGTCTTCTTTTCCCGGGAATTCTTCCAAATATTCATGCAACCAAACTGCCCAGTTTCGCGATGTAGAAATTTTATCATTTTCTAAATTCAAAAATTCGTTGGCAGGCACATTTTCCGGTAAATTGTAAGTTCCTTCAGCTTTTAACATTGCGGGGAAAATTATACAATGGAAAACAATGTTGTCTTTTCCAATAAAATGCAACATTCTGGTTTCCGGGTCTTTCCAGTATTTTTCCCAATCTTCCGTCAATTCTTTGGTTGCCGAGATGTAGCCAATTGGCGCATCGAACCAAACATAAAGAACTTTTCCATCCACCCCTTCAATGGGAACTGGCACGCCCCAGTTCAAGTCACGTGTAACTGCACGTGGTTGCAATCCACTGTTGATCCAAGATTTAACCTGTCCGTAAACATTTGGTTTCCATTCTTTGTGGCCTTCCAGAATCCACTTTTTTAGCCACGGTTCGTATTGATCAAGGGGCAGGTACCAATGTTTTGTTTCCTTTAAAACCGGTTTGTTTCCACTAATTACTGAGGTTGGATTAATAAGTTCGGTCGGACTTAGGGAAGCCCCACATTTTTCGCATTGATCGCCATACGCTTTTTCATTATCACAATCCGGCCTTGGACAAGCTCCTGTAATATAGCGATCAGCCAAAAATTGATTGTTCTCTTCGTCGTAATATTGTTCTGAAGTTTGTTCTATTAATTTTCCCGTGTCGTACAATTTTTTGAAAATTTCTGATGCTGTTTCGTGGTGAATTTTGGCGCTGGTTCGTGAATAAACGTCAAACGAAATTCCAAATTTCAGAAATGATTCTTTTATTATTTTGTGGAATTTGTCAACCACATCCTGCGGGGTAATTCCTTCGTTTTTTGCTTTTAATGTAATTGGCACACCGTGTTCATCGGATCCGCCAATTAACAAAACATCTTCGTTTTTTAATCTCAGATAGCGGGCGTAAATATCGGCAGGAACATAAACTCCGGCTAGGTGTCCGATATGAATTGGGCCGTTTGCATACGGAAGTGCTGTGGTTATAAGTGTACGTTTGAAATTACTCATTATAAAATATTTGACAATCTGTTTGAATTTCGAAATAAGGCGCAAAGATAGTCAAAAAGAAATTCCAAAATAACAAGTACCAAATCTCAAATAAACATTTGAATTCCAAAGAAAGAATTGAGAAAATATGACAAATTTGGTTATTGTTTGTTGGTACTTATTTGTCATTTGGAGTTTGATATTTATGAAAAATGGTTTTGTCGCAGAAATTTCATTTACGTTTAATATCTTCGCTTTTTTAAAAACTATGTCAAAATTTTCACACATTATTTTCGATTTGGACGGCACACTCACAGACAATACCCTTGGAATTGGGAATTCGCTAAAATATGCTCTGGAACAAATGCAAATTGAAAACTATTCTGAAGAAATTTTAGGCCAGTTTATTGGTCCACCTTTGCAATGGGGTTTTAAAAATTTGTTTGGGATGAACGAAAGAAATACAGAATTGGCAGTTGGATATTTTCGCGAATATTATCAGGAAAAAGGATTGGTTGAAAATGAACCTTATCCGGGGATTTATGAACTATTGGAAGAACTTCATTTTGCAGGAATAAAAATGTTTATTGCCACAGCTAAATATGAAAAATTTGCCTTGAAAATTATTGAATATTTTGAATTCGACAAATACATCATTCAATTAAGCGGGGCAGATTATAGTGGGCGAAAAGCAACAAAAACAGCAATTATAGCTAATGTTTTGGAGTCGCAGCAACTCGTTCCTTCAAATAAAATTGTTATGATTGGCGACACGGTTTACGATATTAAAGGTGGCAAGGAAAACGGACTTTCGACAATTGCCGTTGGTTATGGTTTTGGTAAAGGAAATGAACTTAAAAATACCAATCCGGATTTTTGGGTTGAAAATGTGGAAGAACTTTATGAATTATTAATCAATTGATTTCGACAGTTTTTGTAACTTTCGTTTTTTGAAAATGAGTAATATGATTTCACCTCCATTTTTAAAATCTGGCTCAAAAATCCGAATCGTTTCTCCCGCCGGGAAAGTGGAAGAAAGATATGTTTTGCCTGCTGTTGACTGGCTCAAAAAACAAGGATACAAAGTAGAACTGGGCAAACATGTTTTTGCACAACATTTTCAGTTTGCCGGAACCGATGCACAACGTTTAGAAGATTTACAAATTGCATTTGACGATTCGGAAACGGATGTCATTTTATGTTCGCGCGGTGGTTACGGAACTGTAAGGATAATTAACCAGCTTGATTTTACGGACTTTAAAAAATATCCAAAATGGTTAGTGGGTTTCAGCGATGTTACAATTCTACATTCTTGTTTGAATAATTTGGGTATTGCCACAATTCACGGAGTTATGCCAAAACATTTTTTAGATAAAAAAGGTAATTCAAATGAGAATCTTAATTCATTAATAAATTTGTTAAAAGGGGAAAAGACTGAATATTCTATTCTTTCTAACGAATTTAACCGAAACGGAAATGTCTCTGCCGAATTGGTGGGTGGCAATCTTTCTATAATTTCGAGTATGACAGGAACAAAATGTGACCTAGATACAACCGGTAAAATATTGTTTTTGGAAGATATTGATGAGTTTTTGTATCATTCCGATCGTATGATTCATCAATTAAAACTGGCCGGCAAATTAGATAACCTTACCGGATTGGTTTTAGGCGATTTCAGCGAAATGAAAGACAATAAATCGCCTTTTGGAAAAACAATTCAGGAAATAATTTTTGATGCCGTAAAAGATTTTGATTATCCGGTTTGTTTTGGATTTCCTGCCGGGCACAACAAAAAAAATCTGGCGCTCGCATTTGGTAAAATTTGGGAATTGAATGTTGATGAAAAAGAAGTCAATTTAAAAATAGTTTAAGATAGATTTATTTGAACGTCATGCTGAATTTATTTCAGCATTTTCATTTTTTAATTTACAGATTCCGAAACGAGTTCGGAATGACGTTCTTTCAATTGTAAAAAAATGGTTTCAACCCGCGAAATAGGAGAGATTGCAGAAGGACTGGCACAACAACATTTGCTAAAATTTGGATACGATATTAAGGAGACCAATTGGTATCACGGTCATTTAGAACTGGACATTATTGCACAAGATGGAAACGAATTAGTGATTGTGGAGGTAAAATCACGCAGTGGAATTCGTTACGAACACCCATCGGAAGCAGTTACAAATTCAAAAATAAAAAGAATAGTTGAAGCTGCCGATGCTTATATTTTGGAAAACGACATTGATTTGGAAACCCGTTTTGACGTGATAACCGTAATTTTTATTCAGCAAAAATACGAGTTGGAACATTTTAAAGATGCTTTTTATCCAACTCTTTAAAATTAATCTTAAAAAGTTGATCGAATTATCATTTTGATTTAATATTGAATCTGCTAATTTTATACAACTTAATTTTTTGGAAATGAATATTGAAGATATAAGAGAATACTGTTTAGCGAAAAAAGCCGTAACCGAAAGTTTTCCGTTTGACGAAACTACACTGGTTTTTAAGGTGATGAATAAAATGTATTGTTTGCTTGGATTAGATGATATGAGGGTAAGTCTTAAAAACAACCCGGATAAAAACATTGAATTAAGGGCTCATTACCCCGCAATAATTCCTGGTTATCATTTAAACAAAGAACATTGGAATACAATTGAACTCGACGGTACTGTTCCACCAAACCTGATTAAAGAACTAATAGACGAATCGTATTATTTAATTGTAAAAAGTTTACCAAAAAAGAAACAAGAAGAATTTAAAAATTTATAGCATTTATTATGAAATTATTGTCGCTGTTACTTGTGTTTATGCTGTTGTCGGGCATGTCTGTTTTTCCGCAAGATAAAAAAGAGAAGTTTACCATTGTTAAAGAAATTAAACATTTACCGGTAATTAGCCAGGGAAGTACCGGAACTTGTTGGAGTTTTGCAACAACAAGTTTTTTGGAATGCGAAATCATTCGAAAGGGATTACCAGAAACTGATCTTTCGGAAATGTACTTTGTGGCAGAAGCTTATAAAAACAAAGCAAAAACATATCTGTTTTATCATGGGAATAATAATTTTAGTCAGGGAGGACAGGCGCACGATGTTTTGGATGTAGTTCTCGAAAAAGGAGTAGTAACTTTAAAAGCGTTTCCCGGCAAACAAATTGACGGACGATTTCGTCATCGTGATGTGGTAAAAGAATTGAATGAGGCAGTTAACGAATTAAACAAGAAAAGGAAAGATTTTGATGCATCAGAACTTAAATTGTTAAAACCAATATTAAAAGAACACATTGGGAAAATTCCTAAAAAAGTAACCACAAATGATGGTAAAGTTTCAACAATTGAATTTGCGGAAAAACTTCAAATAAACCCTGAAGATTATGTTGAATTGACTTCGTATTCTCATCATCCTTTTTACAAACCTTTTGTGCTGGAAGTTCCTGATAACTGGTCGCATGCACTTTATTTTAATTTACCAATCGACGAGTTAGTAGAAGTAATGTATTATTCGTTAAATAACGGATTTACTGTTGCCTGGGATGGCGATACGAGCGAAAAAACTTTTCAGCACAAAAAAGGGAAAGCCGATTTACCCAAAAATCAAATTGGAAAAGTAGATCAAAAACTTCGTCAGGAAACATTTTTAAATAGAGAAACTACAGACGATCATTTAATGCATTTGGTCGGTCTTTCAAAAGATTCAGAAGGGAAAAGCTGTTTTTATACAAAAAATTCTTGGGGCGCAGACAGTAACGATTTTGGCGGTTATCTGCACATGACCGAAGATTACATTCGCCTCAAAACGATTGCAATTATGGTACACAAAAATGCAATTCCTGAAAATATTAAAACCAAACTAAATTTATAATGCGAGAGTTTAAACTAACTTCGGAATACATTGAATTGGTGAAATTGCTGAAACTGTTGCGAATTGCTGAGTCTGGCGGTCATGCAAAAATAATGGTGGAAGAGGGGGAGGTTTTTTTAAATGGCAAACAGGAATTTAGAAAACGTGCAAAATTAAGGCATGAGGACAAGATTGAAGTACTGGGAGAAAATATTTTGATTCGAAAAGCAACCATTTAAGCTGAAAATCGGTCTAAAAAAAAGCCGGTTAGATCCCGGCTTTGAAGTGCGAATGAATGGGTAATAAATTTAGAAAGGAGTTTAACAAAATGTAAGTTCCATTTGGTAATTAACTCATTTCAAAATTAGAAGTTATTATTTTTTTCAACGATTGGTAAGATGCAAAAACTATAAAAGCATCAGAATTTCGTTTGAAATGATACTTTTTCGAGGCTGAATGCTTTAAAAATCGAAAGGAATAAATCTAATCTGCCATATCATGAAAAATCAATTTCAACTTACTGTTATTGTGTTTGTGTTTCTGAACATAACTGGTTCAGCACAAGAATTTTCGGCTGATTCTTATCTAAATTTTAGGCAAAGCACGCTTGGAATTTCAGAAACTCAACTGGAAAATATGTATTCCAGGCCTGCTGAGTTTTATTTAAAAGGCTTTGAAGATAATTTGGTTTTAAATGAAATAAACTATCTCGATTCGGTTATTTTAAAACTTGAATTAACCAATGATGAACTTGATCTGTTAAAACAAAATCTGTTTTTTGTAACCGAACGATTGTCGTATTATAATTTTGGCCAGGCATTTCATTCCGTTTATAACTACGATTTACCGGTTTTTATAACTACCGATGCTGTTTTGCAGGCGCTGCACATGTCGTACGACCAAATTTTAAAAAACCTGGAGAGGGAAATTATGGCAAGGAACCTGGAGGAGTTTCTAAAATCTTTGTATGATAATTTTGGGAACCTGCAGCAAAAATATGGCAACTCAAAAGCTCTGGAATTGGGTCTGTCCGATGCTGATATTTTTATTACGATTGCTTATTCCTTAATTTCTGATAAACTTTTAGAAGGGCACATTGCAGATGCGCAAAAACTTCGTGATGTTTGGGATGCAATTCAAAGCGAAGATTTGGTTGCAATGCCATTGTTTACTTTTCCGGAGCGTACAAGAAATTTGGATTTCAGTCAATTTACCGTCCGGGGGCATTATGTTTATACTGAACAGGAAAAGTGGCAAGGTTTAAAATCGTTGGAACCGTACTTCCGCACAATGATGTGGTTAGGACGAATGGATTTTCTGTTAACACCTCCACCTGAAAATCCGTGGGAAAAATCCTGGACCGAAGCCGAAATTCAGCGAATGCATTATGGAGCATTTATGGTAAACGAGTTGTTACAGGAATCAGTTAAATTACCATTGTTACAATTCAACGAACAGGTAATAAACTATCTGGTTGGCGAAAGTGATAATTTAACGCCCGAAGAATATCAATCTATTTTAAATGAGGGGAATTTAACTTCGGCTGAACAACTTACAGATTCAATAACATTTCGAAATGTGAAGGATGCCATAAATAGCAACCCTGAACTTGGCCAAAAAATCCTAAGCGATTTCTTTTTAATGGATCCACAGGGCGAAGAACCGGGCGTACTTCCCATTTCATACCGCGTTTCGGGGCAGCGTTTTATTATCGATTCTTATGTGCTGGGAAATGTGGTATTCGACAAGTTAATGTTTAACGGACAGAAAGTAATGCGAATGATGCCTAAACCAATGGATGCTCTTTTTACCCTTGGAAATAATGATGTTTTACCTCTTTTGCAGGATGAATTTGCGATTTACCCGTATGCTGAGCAACTGGCTAATTTGCGATATATTGTCGATCAAAAAACTCCGGAATTTTGGTCGGGCAGTTTGTATAATGTTTGGTTAAACAGTATCCGTGAGTTAAGCCCGGTGGCAGAAAATTCAAATCATCCTTTGTTTATGAAAACTGCTGCCTGGCACCAGGAAAAAATAAATACACAACTGGCAAGCTGGTCGCAATTGCGGCACGACAACTTGTTGTATGCCAAACAATCGTACACCGGAGGAACGGGCTGTTCGTTTCCGTATTCTTATATCGAACCGTATCCTGAATTTTATGGCCGGTTAAAACAGTTTGCCAACGATGCCGGAAACTTTTTTAGTCAGTTACCAACAACGAATTACGAACTCAATAAAATAGTTCAGTTTTTCCCGGGATTTATGGAGGTTATGGAAAAATTGGAATTCCTGGCTGGGAAACAACTCCAGGGGATACCTTTTTCAGAAGAAGAAAACGATTGGCTGAAATCTATGCTTTTTAGCGAAGGTGGCAGCGGAATTCCACCATATTCGGGTTGGTACACCGATCTGTTTTACGATAAATGGGATGCTGCTGAAGGCGATTTTACAGTGGTTGACATTCACACTCAACCAACCGACGAAGCGGGGAATGTTGTTGGAAAGGTTTTGCACACAGGAGTTGGAGAGGTTAACTTGGGAGTTTTTGTTGCCAATTGTCCTTTTGCACAAAACGAATTAATGGCGTATGTTGGCCCGGTAATGTCGTACTACGAAAAAATTACCGAAAACTTTCAGAGGATGACTGACCAGGAATGGGAAGATTTGGTGTACGACAGTCAACTTCCTGAAAGACCCGCCTGGACGAGCATTTATCTGGCTGGAAGAAAAGGCGAAGTCCTCGAAAAAGGCCTTGAACTACCTTCGAAAGTTTATACCGATGTTGTTAACATTTCGAATTCGGCAAACAAAATAGTTGCCTACCCAAATCCGGTTGGCGATTTACTTACATTAACTATTTCAACAAATGAAAATGTCAACGGCGAAATTTCAATTTATAATTCGACCGGAGTTTTGATAAAACAATCTGGGTTAAAACAGTTTGTTATTGGAATTAATTCGGTTCAGATTTCATTTAAAGGATTACCCGAAGGATTGTACATTGCTAAAATTTTATTAGATACGCGAAAAACATTGGCAGTAAAAATTATAAAAAAACAGTAAAAGGAAGAGGGCTGGTTTTTATTAAATCTTTTTATTAATCAGCTTTTAATTTAAACTGTATTTCCCCAAATATTGAAGGGTATCGTTAACATTTGCGAACTGTATCAGTTCGTTATCCTTTATTGAAATGTTAAAAATACATTCCAGATAATAAGTGAAAATTTTCCAGTCCACAGTGTCGAATTTCAAGTCGTCTTCAAATGAGGCAGTCAGAAAAATATCTTTTTTCTGAACCCCAGTTTTCCGTAACACACGGTAAAGATTTCTCCTGATTGTTTTGTTTTCCATCGTTTCCATATCCCAAATAGTTTTCATAATTGAAGGTTCGATTTTTAAAAGAATCGAACAAACTAATTTAATAGTCAAATGTAGGGATATAAAATGAATTACAAAATGACTTTAACACACTTTAACTGACTTTGTCCTGATAAGTTAGTATTTATCAGAGAATTAGAATAAATTTAAATTTTACGATTTAACCAGTCTTTTTTAAGAAGACTGTAAATTTCAAGATCAAAGAATTTATTTTTATGATATTCACCACTCTTTTCAATTCCTTCAAACCAAAATCCGAGTCGTTTTGGGATAGCGGAACTTTTTGTGTTGCCAACTGCTACTTTTATTTGAATCCTGTTCAGTCTTAATTTTTGAAAAGTATAAGAAATTAGTTTTTTAATAGAGTCGGTAACAATTCCTTTTCCCTGCATTTTTTCTGCAATCCAATATCCCAGTTCTGTTTTGTGGTTTACCCAGTCGGTTTCTTTAAATCCAATTAACCCGGCAAATTCTTCTCTATAGTAAATGCAGTAAATATCATCTTTCTTCTTCCCTTTTTGTTTGATTACACTTTGTATGAATTTTTCAGTATCAGAAAGCAAATATGTCATTTCAACAAAAGGGAGCCATTTTTTTAAATATTCACGATCGCGATCGATGGTTGAAAATATTTCGGCGGCCATTGAAAGTTTAACGTTTTCAAGCCTAATGTTTTTATTCACAAAAATATGCTCCATATTATTTTATGGTTTCCAGGTCAATTAAAAAAACCAGATGGTTAAATGTTCCGGATTGTTCGCAAGAAATTAGCAGCGAATCATTTCCTAAAAAGCAAATACCTTCGGTTTGAGCATCAAAAATTTTATCCATTTCAACATACGTTTTTTGACCACTAAAAAAATTGTCGTCTTTAAAATTGGAGAACAACCAAAGAATGGGTTTGTAATTTTTGTACCCCACCAATGCAAGATGTTTTTTATTAGGGCTGATATCGGCCCCTGTTATTAATCCGGTTACATTAAATTTTTCAATTGGTTTAATTTTATATTCGCCTTTTTTCGAAGGGATTTGGTACACAGAAGTTGTTCGGTCGGTCCAGTCCTTTGTAAAAATATACAAGTTGTCATTTAATTCAACAAGTGCTTCACAGTCGAATGGCGTGCTGTGCTGCCGGGAATTAAAACTTTTTTGGTTCTGGTAATCAAATTTAATTTCGGTGGCATCTAATTTTTGTTCTTCTTTTTTACTAATTTTTTTCTTTTTGATTTTGTAGATTTTTTGATTCTTTCTTTGTCCGCTATTATTTCCAAAATCGCCAATGTAAATGTACTTTTCATCTTGTGCGATATCTTCCCAATCTACATTTTTGGCACCCTTAATTTCAATTTCTTTTTTAATTTTCCCGGAAATATTAAATCCATAGATTTTATTTTTCCCCCCACTGTCGTTGAAAGTCCAAAACAAATTGTTATAAAAAATTAATCCCGAATTTTCAGACAATTTGCCGGGCAATTTTTGTATAAATACTTCGGGGGTTATTTGCAGAATTTTTGTTTTTTCGTGAAAAGCCTTCTTGTTGTTTTGGACTTTACACGAAATAAAAGTCAATAAAACAAAGAGTGTAAACAGAATTTTCATCATCTTTTTATCTTTACAGAAATTTTTAAAAGTCTGTCAATTTAAATAAAATTTGGAAAATGAAATATACATTTAAAAGATTGTACAAATAGACGACATTAAAAGAGGGTTTCAGTTAATACCGTTAAGAATTTAAATTATAGTAAAATGAAAAAACTGTTATTTTTTATTGCAATTGTATTGTTTGTTTCCGGGATTTCGTGTGGGACAGAAGGAAGTCAGGATAATGAAACAAAATTTTTGATTAAAACCGGATTTGGCGAAATTACGATCAGGCTATTTGATGAAACACCACAACACAAGAACAACTTTATAAAATTGGTAAACGAAGGGTTTTATAACGACTTGCTTTTTCATAGGGTAATCGAAAATTTTATGATCCAGGGTGGCGATCCTAATTCGAAAAATGCGGAACCGGGAAAACGTTTAGGAGGAGGTTCCTTGGATTATACTATCCCCGCAGAATTTGTCCCGCAGTTTTATCATAAAAGAGGGGTTCTAGCAGCGGCTCGCCGGGGCGATTCCGGAAATCCTGAAAAACGGTCAAGTGCATCTCAGTTTTATTTGGTGCAAGGAACTTTATTCACTCCGGGGAAACTAGACACAATGGAAATATCAAAAAACAGCAAACTGAAAAACGATTTGTTGAGGGAGGTTTTTACAAATGCACAAAGTGAACTGGAAAAGTTTAAGGAAGTAAATGACGAAGCAGGATTTAATATCCGTGTTGCGGAACTCAGGGAAAAAGCTGACAGTGCCTTTGAGGCATCGGAACAGAAATTTAAATTTAATGAAGAACAACGAGAAATATATACCACCATCGGCGGCTACCCTTCGCTGGACGGTGGTTACACAGTTTTCGGAGAAATTGTTGAAGGGCTTGAAGTTTTAGATAAAATAGCAGCAATGGAAACTGATAAAAATAACAGGCCACTCGAAGATGTTAAAATGAAAATTGAAATGGTGAAATAGGATATGATTCGCACGTTTTTAATATTTATCGGGTTCGCATTATTTTCGCTGAAGGGAATTTCTCAAACGAAAACTATTCAAATTTCTACTAATCTTGGAACCATAAAGTTCAAATTGTACGATGATACGCCAAAACACCAGGATGCTTTTATAAAATTGGCAAATGAAGGATATTACAATGGCACTCTTTTTTACAGGGTAATGCAGGATTTTCTGATTCAAGGTGGTTCGAAAAGTTCGAAAGGTGCGCCACCTGGGAAACGCATCGGTTATGGCGATCCTGACAAAACTGTTGACGATGAAATCCTTTCACACTATTTTCATAAAAAAGGAGCATTGTGCGCACCCCGCCAACCCGATGAAGTGAATCCATTTCAACAATCCGATATTTCGCAGTTTTATATTGTAAAAGGAAGAGTTCACTCCCCTGGTGAATTAGATACAATGGAAATAAGTGTTAATCGGCCAATCAGAAATAAGATTGTTAAAAAGTACATGACCCCGGAAATCAGGACTAAGTTAAAACAGCTTAAAGAAGAAAATAAGGTTAAGGAATTCCGCGAAATTGCCCAGGACGTAAAAGACAGGATCGAAACTGAATACAAGTTGCAAACCGGGACAATTGAATTTTCGGAGGCACAGCGCAACGCATACACTACTATTGGCGGCTATCCAGATTTAGACGGCAAATACACCATTTTTGGTGAATGTATTTCTGGGTTTGAAGTGATCGATAAAATTGCTTCGTTAAAAACAGATAAAAATAATCGGCCTATTACCGATGTGAAAATAACCGTTACGATTTTGAATGAATAAAGTATGAAATTTTCATCCCTTTTATTGATTTTGGTTTTTGTTCTCTTTTCTTGTAAAACGAAAGAAAAAAAGCCATTTGACCCAAAACCGGAAACTCAGAAAATTGAGGCGAAAAACCAAAATGAGGAATGGGAAGGAATAATGTCTTCGATTGTTAAAATCGATTCGTACGATGGGAGTCGAATCCTGGAATCGGGACAAGGTTTTTTTGTGGCTGAGAATTTAATTGTTACAAAGTATTCTTTGATTAACCAGGCAAATAAAGTTTTGGTTTCACCTTTCGATTCAGATAAAAAATTCACATCGAATAAATATGTCGCATTTGATAGAATAAACGATCTGATTATTTTACAGGTCGATAGTGTAAAACGGAAACCGATAGGATTATTTTCAGGAACCGTTCCGAATTCAGCTAAAACCATGTATATTTCATCGGCTTCGGGAAAAACGATTCAACTTTTTACAGGGAAAGTATTAAATCTGGCTACTGCAAGAGGGACAAAATTGTATAGAATTACCAATAGGGTCAGAAAATCTACTTTTGGTATGCCCATTTTTGTTTCAAATAAAAAAGCAATTGGAATTGCATTTTCGGCAACTGTAAATTACGAAATGCAAAGTTTTGCTATTCCTTCAAGTTTTATTTTTGGCCTACTACAAAAAAGAAATAATGTAGCTGAATCATTGGAATCGCTACGTTCGAATTCAAACGCAAAGGTATCGGCTGAAAACCGTAAAATCAGGGGGCTGGTTTTGGAAACCGATTTTGGAAATATTACAATTCGGCTTTTTAATGAAACACCGGAATACCGCGACAATTTTATCAAACTTGTAAAAGAACATTATTACGACAGTTTATTAATTCATAGGGTAATTGCTGATTTTGGGATTCAGAGCGGTGCAGCCGATACGCGTTACGCCGAAAAAGGGGATTTAGTTGGTTACAAAGGACCCGGCTACACAGTGCCGGCACACATTGTTCCGGAGTTGTTTCATAAACGTGGAATGATTGGATCGCCACGAAAACCCGATACCAGAAATCAACGTCGCCGTTCCGACGGCTCTCAGTTTTATATTGTTTCGGGCCGTAAATATTTCGATAATGAATTGAATGAGCTTGAAGAACAGAACGATTATAAATTTAGTTCAATCCAGCGTCAGGCATACAAAACTATTGGCGGTTCACCTCATCTCGATGGAACTTACACTGTTTTTGGTGAAGTTATTTCAGGAATGGAGGTAGTGGATAAAATTGTGAAAGTTGAAACCGACCGCGAATGGAGGCCATTGAAAGATATTCGCTTGAAAAAAATTACGATTCTGAAATAATGAACCTAAAAAATCTCAGCCAATTCCGCCCGATCTTTTAGCCAAAAAGTTTTTAATCCGGCTTTTTCAGCAGCCAAAATATTTTTCTCCAAATCATCAATAAAAACAGATTCTGCCGGATTTACACTAGAAAGTTTAATTACTTTTTTGAATGAACTTAAATCAGGTTTGCGTTCGTGTATTTCGTGCGAATAATAGGTTTTTGAAAAAAGTGAAGGAAAATCAATTTTGTGCTCAGCTTTAAAAGCGGGCAACAACCGGTCGATGTGAATTTGATTGGTATTGCTGAAAAGATAAACATTGTAATTTTTCCTGAGTTCTTGTACAATTTTTACCCGTTCTGCCGGAATATCTAAAACCATGGCACTCCAGGCATCGTCAATTTGAAGGTCAGTTGCATTTTCATTATTTAGGATTTCCCGCACTTTTTTTCTGAATTCTTCGGGCGTAACTTTGCCAATTTCGAGTTCATAAAAAACAGGATCTGAATAAGCTTGTTGTCTGTTTAATACGTCATTTTTTAATCCTAATTCCTGAAAAGCTTTTATTGATGCATTAAAATCTAAATTCAATAAAACATTACCTAAATCGAAAATGATATTCGTAATGTCGGTGAGGTCAATCTTCATTTTATTATTTTTATGCTGCAATATAAAAATTAAATCTACCGATTGTGAAAATTCAGGGTAAACAATATCATACTATCTGGTTAAAAGAAGGAGATTCAAAAACGGTTCAGGTAATCGATCAGCGTAAATTACCTTTTCAGTTTGAAGTTGTTGATTTAAAAACAACTCAGGATTCATGGTTTGCCATAAATGAAATGGTGGTTCGCGGAGCTCCGCTAATTGGTGTAACCGCAGCGTTCGGAATATACATTGCACTTCTGGAATTTCAGGAAGGAAATTTGGAAACTTATTTAATTGAAAAAGCAGATTACCTGAAATCGTCTCGCCCAACAGCTGTAAACCTGGCTTTTGCGGTGGAGGAAATGTTAAAATTCATTTTACAAGAAAAATCGAATCCTAAATTGATTGAAAAAACACTCGAAAAGGCAAATCAATTAAAAGAAAAAGAAATTCAGTTTAGTGAAAAAATTGGAGAATTCGGGGTAAATATTATTGAAGAAATTTACGAAACGAAAAAAGACACTGTAAATATTCTGACCCACTGCAACGCAGGATGGCTCGCCTGCATCGACTGGGGAACTGCAACAGCACCCATGTACAAAGCACATTTAAAAGGAATTCCTGTGCATGTTTGGGTGGACGAAACCCGGCCACGAAATCAAGGAGCTCGGTTAACTGCTTTTGAATTGGGTGAAGAAGGGATTCCTCACACTGTGATTCCGGATAATACAGGAGGACATTTAATGCAGCATGGTAAAGTTGATTTAGTAATTGTTGGCAGCGACAGAACAACAATTAACGGAGATGTAGCAAACAAAATTGGAACTTACCTAAAAGCACTGGCTGCAAAAGATAATAATATTCCTTTTTATGTTGCACTTCCTTCGTCAACTTTCGATTGGGAACTTGAGGATGGAATTAAGGAAATTCCTATTGAATTACGCGACTCAAAAGAAGTTTCAGAAATTGAAGGTTGGACGGAAAATGGCGTTCAAAGTGTTCGGTTGATTCCTAAAAATAGCAAAGTAGCAAATTACGGTTTCGATGTTACTCCCGCTCGTTTGGTAACCGGGCTTATAACCGAGCGCGGTATTTGTGAGGCTCAAAAAGATAGTATCTTAAAACTTTTTCCTGAAAAGAATTATTAATACCGAAATTTGAAACCTGTAAAAATATGACAAAAATTGCAATCATTGGCGGCTCCGGATTAGAGGATCCTACAATTTTACAAAATCCTAAAACTTTAAATATTGAAACTCCCTTTGGTAATCCATCGTCGAGTTTTAAAACGGGCAGAATCATGGGAGTTGATGTCGTTATTTTATCCCGTCATGGACGGAATCATTCTATTCCACCGACGCAGGTAAATAATCGGGCAAATTTGTGGGCTATTAAAAACTTGGATTGTTCGCATATTATTGCTACAACTGCTTGTGGTAGTTTAAGAGAAGAAATTGGTCGGGGAGACATTGTAATACTTGATCAATTTATTGATTTCACGCACCACCGCGAAACAACTTTTTATAAAAATTTTCCTCCCGGAGAATTAAAACATACCCCAATGGCAGATCCCTTTAACAAGGATTTAAGAGAAAAACTAATCGGGAAAGCAAACGAATTAAATCTTGATTACCATAAAAAAGGAACAGTTATAACAATTGAAGGGCCACGTTTTTCAACTCGTGCCGAGTCGAACATGTTTCGTTTGTGGGGAGCAGATGTAATAAATATGTCTATAGCACCTGAATGTATTTTGGCAAACGAATTGGGAATTCCATACGCAGCAATTGCGCTCAGCACAGATTACGATTGCTGGAAAACTGACGAAGAGCCGGTGACCTGGGAAGAAGTGATTAAAGTTTTTAATGAAAATGTTGAAAATGTAATTCAACTTCTTACAAATACGATTTCTCTGTTGTAATACCAATTGTACTTTGAGATGCCGCATGGCAATTTCGAAGTTTATAATGGTTAATGCCTATACTACAACAAAGGAGTATGCTGAGTAAAACGAAAGCATGCGACATTTGATTGTTAAATCGGTATAAAAGATTTTTTTTGGCATAACATTTGTAAAAACTTGCACAACTGTTTCAAAGCCATGAAACACCGTTCTCGTTCAGTAAACAAATATAATTCAGCCATCCTGATTTGTTGGCTATCAGTTCCCGGCGGTATCTTTAGGTGCCGCTTTTTTTTTGGTGCCACGAATAATTGAGACAAAAGTAAAAATATTACTTTTTAACCATTGTTCAGAAATTTTTATTCCCGGAAATTAAAAAATTATTTCCCTGGTTTTTTGTTTTAAGGGTTTGTAAAAGGAAAGTGTTGGTTTGCTTTTGTCCTAGCTAATTTGCAACAATTTGCATATAGATTACGATTCCGAAAAGCATTATTAAAATAAGTTCGCCCCAGAACCTGCCTTTCATAAATGCCAAAAAATTGGAAATCAGATAACTAACAGGGATTAAAATAATAATTAATATTTCTTGTGATGTAGCCGGGATCAAAATAAAACTGAATACCAGAAAAATAAAAATCAGAAAGAATATTGTAAAATATTTACGCGAACTTACCTTTTTAGTATCGTATTGTTGAATAATTTTTATACTTCCCAAAGTTGTCAGAAGAATTAAAAATCCCAGGAAAATATGTAAAGGAACATTAGATTTGAAATGATTATTGTCCGTAATTAAATTTTGCTCGAATGTTTTAAGCAACTCCATAAATTGTTCGGTTAAAATAGCATAGGTAAAAGCAAAAAATATTGGCAAAAGAAATCCAATAATCATTACAATAAATTCACGCCATCGGTTATCGCGTGTTAAAAAGGCAACTCCTGCAAGGAAAGCTGGAATTAGGATAAAAAGGTTCAAATAAAAAAGAGTACCAATGCCTAGTAAAAACCCACTGTCGAAAATGGCGGGGTAAGGTTTTGTTTTATCGTAAATGCTGAATAAGCGGGAAATGGCTAAAAGTAAAAAAATAACTGCAAAATAAACCGGGTGAAGAGTGTGCATTTCTGTAATACCCCCCAATAAAATTACAAATAAAGGAGCTGGTAACAATGTCCTAATTCTGATAAATGCATATCTACTATTTATTTGCTGAACCATAAATGCCAAAATAATTACCAGGATTAAAGCTGTAACACTTTGGGTAAAAGCTGAATTTTTCAGAAAATTATCAATGGGCAAATAAAGTAGATTTTTATTTTCGCCAAGAAAAAAAGGATATAATTGGGGATGCAAAAGACTTTCTCCCCAAAAAAGCAGGCCAATAATGGGGAAGAGGATATAATTGCCCGACTGGTTGGCTTTTAGTATTCGAAGTATCATTTTTACAAATCGAAACCTAAATCTTTTCTAAAATATTTTTTATCGAATTCAATAACTTCGGCATTTTTATACGAAGTTTTTAGTGCATCATTTATAGTTTTACCAAACGAACTTATAGCAATAACACGGCCACCATTGGTTACAATGTTGTTCCCTACTTTTTTTGTTCCGGCATGAAAAATAATACTATTTGGGGTATTTTCAGTTCCCGAAATAACTTTTTCTTTTTCGTAATTCTCAGGATAACCTCCCGAAACCAACATTACCGATGCCACAGATTGCTCATCGAATTCAATCTTTTTTTCTTCTAGATTGCCATTGGCTGCACCTTCAAGTAAATCGACAAAGTCTGATTTTATACGTAAAATTACTGCTTCGGTTTCCGGATCCCCCATTCTTACATTATATTCGATTACATAAGGATTTCCTTTTACATTAATTAAGCCGAAGAAAATAAAACCAGTGTATTCTATTTGTTCTTTTTGAAGCCCGGAAATGGTAGTTTGGATAATTTGGGTTTCTACCTTGTCCATAAATTCGGCGTTTACAAAAGGAACTGGCGAAACGGCTCCCATACCTCCAGTATTTAGTCCCGTGTCGCCTTCACCAATCCGTTTGTAATCTTTAGCTTCGGGTAGAATTTTATAGCTTTTCCCATCGGTAATTACAAAAACCGAAACTTCAACACCACTCAAAAATTCTTCAATTACTACTTTATTGCTTGCATCCCCAAATTGCCCGGCCAGCATTTTCCTAAGCGAATTTTCTGCTTCTTCCAATGAATCAATAATCAACACACCTTTTCCGGCAGCCAGACCATCGGCTTTTAGAACGTATGGAGAAACCAAAGTTTTCAAAAAATTAATACCTTCTGTCAGGTTATTTGAAGAAACTGTAAAATATTTTGCAGTAGGAATAGAATTGCGTAGCATAAAATCTTTGGCAAAATTCTTACTGCCTTCCAGTTTGGCCCCGGCTTTTTTAGGTCCAACGACTTTTATCGATTTCAAATCGGGATCGTTGGCAAAAAAATCGTGTATTCCTTCAACCAAAGGAACTTCGGGACCAACCACCACCATGTTGATTTTATTTTCTACAACGAGTTTTTTTATTTTTTGAAAATCGTTGACATTGGCATTTAGGTTTATTCCAATTTCTGCCGTACCCGGATTTCCAGGTGCAAAAAATAGTTTTTTTATTTTTTTACTTTGATTTATTTTCCAACCTAAAGCATGTTCTCTTCCTCCGGAGCCAATTAAAAGGATATTCATAAATATAGGTTTACATGAATTTAACCAGCAGTGTATTGTTCATAATATGCTTGCACTGTCTGAGCAATTTTTTGAGCCATTTCAATATCACCATTGTTTCGTGTAGCCCTTTCCATTTTTTGCATATAAAAAAGAGTACGCTGGATTTCTTCGCTTACACTTTGAGTTTGTATTAATTTACGATCCAAGGAGAGGAAATAGCTCAGTTCATCGTTATAAATATCAAATGCCGATTCAATAATATTTTTACCTTTTTCAGTTGAACCCGCCCGGAAGTAACTTTCTGCCAGGTCGAGTGCAAAATATTCGTAACGCACAATTTCGTTGGGGATAAGTTCAAAACAACGGTCGATAACCTTAACAGCAGAATCTTTTTTACCTTCTTCTAATAATCCTATGGCAAGCCGGTTAAAGCTGTTCCTGATGTTGGTCATCATCCGAAAATTATTCTCATCAACATAAATGTTGGGATCATTCATGTTGCCCCAGGCAAATTTGTTCATTAAATTATCATACATCAATTCGGTAGCAACACGTCCAAAAGACAATCTTTCGGGTGCACTTTCACTTTTTATTGGCACAAAACGATAAGCAAACCCTTCTACCTGGAAGTAATCGCTTAAGCCCATGTATTTGTTTCGTCCAACCGTAATAGCCCAATAAATTGGCCTTTCCCAGTTGTTTGTTGCTAGAAGATCTAAAATCATCATTTCATCTTTAGCAATATAATTCTTGCCGCTTAGATCGATGGTAATTGTATCAACAATTTTGTCGTAATCTTCGGGTGCTACAACATTATTTCTAATTACAGCCTCTTTATCGATTTTGAAGCTTAATACTTTTTTGGGAATGTATGCTGCATTTTCTGCCTGTTGAAGTTTTGTTGCAGGATTATCGTCGGCAATAAAAGTTATTGCTTCTTTTAACCCAATCGATTTTCTTGAAATTCGCGGGTCATCCATAAGGTAAACAACATCTCTGGTTCCTTGCCGGTATTTATCAAGTGTCAACGAAAAAGGTACAGGCTTTGATTCGTAGGCCTGCAATTTCATTTGGTTAATATACCAGTCGGTTTGCAGGTAACTTAAATTACAAACCCTAACATCGGTACGCACGCCTTCTACTTCCTGGTTGTACCAAAGCGGGAATGTATCGTTGTCGCCATTAGTGAAAATTATGCCGTTTGGCTGGCATGTTTTTAGGTAATTAGCCCCAAAATCTCGTGCGGTGTACCTTTCCGATCTGTCGTGATCGTCCCAGTTTTCAATACCCATTATTCCAGGCACCAAAATCAATGTTGCTAATCCGGCAATTCCGGCTGCAATTGTTTCAGGCAAATATTTTTTTAATGTTTCTGAAATTGCCAAAACACCTAATCCCATCCAAATGGCAAAAGCATAAAACGAACCTGCGTATGCATAATCTCTTTCACGCGGTTGGTGGGGGTATTGATTTAGGTAAACAACAATTGCCAAACCGGTTAAAATAAACATTAGCGAAACTACCCAGAGTCCTTTTTTCCCTTCCTTGCCTTTATTGTATTGAAAAAATATCCCAAGCAAACCCAGAAGCAGGGGTAAAAAATAATAAGTGTTTCGTGCTTTGTTATTGGCAAACCTTCCCGGAATATTTTCCTGACTGCCCAAGCGCCATTCATCAATAAAATTTACCCCGCTTAACCAGTTCCCGTTTATAACGCTGCCATGGCTTTGAATATCGTTTTGTCGACCAACAAAATTCCACATAAAATACCGAAGATACATGTGCCCAACGTGGTAGCTAAAAAAGAAACGCATATTTTCAGTAAAAGTAGGCTTAACTATGGTTTCCATTTCTCCGCGCTCATTGCGGTGTTGAATTCTAGTTCCTTTAATTTGTCCCCATTCTACATAATCGTCAGCGTGAGAAGCCTCCATTGTACTCCACATCCGTGGGAAAAGTGCTTTGAACTTGTCGTCATAATTTGGTCTAACCTTGTGATCTGTAACTAAATATTCACCGTCAATTTGAGAATAAATGGGTTTGCCTTCAATATATCTTTGTTCCGGGTTTAGGGGAGTATTGTAATATTGCCCGTGTAAAAGCGGTCGTTCGCCATACTGTTCGCGATTGAGATAACTTAACAAAGTAAATGCATTGTTCGGGCTGTTTTGATCCATTGGTGGTTTGGCAGCCGAACGAATAATTATTAAGGCAAAAGAAGAATACCCGATTAGAATTGCGGTTAGGCCAACGAGAACAGTATTCCATAAAACCTTATTATTTTTAACAGTATATTGAATACCCAAAATAATGGCAGTAATAATAGCTGCAACATAAAAGAGAATTCCCGAATGGTAAGGTAGCCCAAATGAGTTTACAAACAGCAGCTCAAACCAGGAGCCAATTGTTACAAAACCAGGAATTATCCCATACATTATAATTGCAAGAATAATAACAGATGTTGCCAAAGCAACTAAAATTCCGTTTCTGGAAACTTCGTATTTTTTGAAATAATAGACAAAAACAATTGCTGGAATAGCAAGCAAGTTTAATAGGTGGACTCCAATGGACAATCCGATTATGTATGCAATTAAAATCAACCAGCGATTTGCGTTAGGTTCATCTGCTACATTTTCCCATTTCAGGATTGCCCAAAACACAACTGCAGTCATTAGCGAGGAAGTGGCATAAACTTCACCTTCTGCAGCAGAAAACCAAAATGTATCGGAAAAGGTGTAAGCCAACGCCCCGATAAAACCACTTGCAATAATCGACATGGTTTGTCCGGTTGTGATTTTACCGGATGTTACAACGAGTTTTTTTGCCAGGTGTGTAATCGTCCAGAATAAAAACATGATGGTAAATGCACTGGCCAAAGCTGAAAGTGCATTAACCATTTTTGCCGCATTTTCAGGGCCTCCACCAAAAAGGGTAAAAAACCGGCCAATAATCATAAAAAAGGGTGCTCCCGGAGGATGCCCTACTTCAAATTTAAAAGATGTGGTAATAAATTCACCGCAATCCCAAAAACTTACAGTTGGTTCAATAGTCATTAAATAGACAACGGCTGCGATTAAAAAACTCATCCAACCGAACACGTTGTTAAACAGATTATATTTTTTCATTTGTCGATGTTTTCTTTGTTTACCAAATTTCCTGAAAATTTAATAGTTGCGAAGATAATTGTTTTGTATCAAACTTAAAGGGCAGAAATGTTTTTTAAGAATTTTTTGGGAATTAGATGGTTTTATAATTGTTCAAAATTTAGACGAAAAATAAAGTAATTTGAATTTATAATCCTAAATGTTAATAATTATTATGCTTGTTACATCGGGGAAATTACTAAAACCACATCCTAAATCCGGTATATTTCAAACATTAAATAATAAAGAATTTAATCTTCATTAACAAGGTATTTTTGTACCCTCAATTTTGAAATCGTAATATTGTATCGAACATGACAATAGGTTAAAATCAAAATAAATAATAGAATTATGGGAAAAATAGCAGATGTAGTTAAGCCGGGTGTTGTAACAGGATCCGATTTAAGTTTTATTTTTAAAGTAGCAAAAGAAAATAAATTTGCCCTTCCGGCAGTAAATGTAGTTGGTTCATCGTCGGTTAATGCAATTATGGAAGCAGCCAAATTGGTTAATGCTCCGGTTATGATTCAGTTTTCGGCTGGTGGGGCAGTATTTAATGCTGGAAAAGGCTTGAAAATGGAAGGTCACCAGGCAGCAGTTTTAGGAGGAATAGCTGGAGCAAAACATATTCATACTTTGGCTGAAGCTTATGGGGTTAGGGTTGTATTGCATACCGACCATGCTGCAAAGAAATTACTTCCATGGATTGACGGTTTGTTGGATGCGAGTGAAAAAAACTTTGCTGAAACCGGAAAACCATTGTTTAGTTCGCACATGCTCGATCTTTCTGAAGAGTCAATCGAAGAGAATATCGAAATCAGTAAAAAATACCTGGAGCGCATGAGCAAAATAGGTATGACCCTTGAAATTGAATTGGGAATTACCGGTGGCGAAGAAGACGGTGTTGATAATAGCGATGTTGACGCATCTAAACTTTATACCCAACCCGAAGAAGTGAGTTATGCTTACGAAGAATTGAGTAAAATTTCACCAAACTTTACTATTGCAGCTTCTTTCGGGAATGTTCATGGTGTTTACAAACCGGGAAATGTAAAACTCACCCCGAAAATCCTTGATAATTCACAAAAATATATTCAGAAAAAATTTAATACTGAAGAAAAACCTGTAAATTTTGTTTTTCATGGTGGCTCGGGTTCTACCTTGGCTGAAATTAGGGAAGCCATTGATTACGGTGTAATTAAAATGAATATCGATACAGATACACAATGGGCGTACTGGGATGGTGTACGTGTTTTTGAAGCTTCAAACCACGATTATTTGCAAGGGCAAATTGGCAATCCTGATGGAGATGAAAAACCAAACAAAAAGTTCTACGATCCTCGCGTTTGGGTAAGAAAAGGCGAAGAATCATTAATTGCGCGTTTGAAGTTGGCATTCGAAGATTTAAATGCGATTGATAGTTTGTAATAGTTGATTAACAAAATATTAAAAAACTGCTTTGGGTTTTTCCTAAGGCAGTTTTTTTTGGTTTAAATTTAGCTGTCCTTTTTTAATAAATATATTTAAATTAAAAATAATGAGCCCAAGGCTTTCTACTGAATTTTTTCAACATGAAGTTTTAGAGGTAGCCCCCAAATTATTAGGGAAGGTTTTGGTCCGTCAGTTTGAAAATCAATCCGTTCAAAAATATAGAATAACTGAGGTTGAAGCTTATCGTGGTCGGGACGATTTGGCCTGCCATGCACACAAAGGTAAAACCCAAAGAACTGAAGTGATGTTTCGCGAAGGCGGTCTTGTTTACGTTTACCTTATTTACGGAATGTACTGGATGCTCAATATTGTTACGGGCAAGGAAAATGATGCATCAGCAATTTTAATCAGGGGTGTTGAAGGAATTTCCGGGCCGGGCCGGGTAGGAAAAGTATTGCAGCTTGATAAATCGTTTTATGGTGAAACTTTGTTCTTATCAAAAAGAATTTGGATTGAAGACTCAGATGAGATTCCTAAAATCTCAACCTCAGCAAGAATTGGAATAGATTATGCTGGTGAACCATGGGTTAGCACACCCTGGCGGTTTTTAGTAGAAAAATAAATTATGAAAATCAAATCTTTAAGTTTCTAATTTTATTGTTTTGAACATTTTAATTGACCCCTTCCATGTTCTATCTAACAACCAACTTCTTTCCGATTACAAACCTGTCGTACAACCAAAGAAAAACTACGGCAGCGACTGCAATTCCTGAATAAACCACCCAAATATTTGATGGATGGTATGTGGTCCACAAAAAACTATTAAGTTCACTGGTTTCCATCCCCAGTTTTTCCGAGGCTAATTTTACAAAGTCGTTTTTTGTAAAATCACCTGAAATTTCGGGCAATGAAATTCCACGTTTCGCCACCTCCAGTTGAAGTAAATAAATTTTGTCTGCTATTTTCTCATAGACGTCGCCAGAAAGCCAACCTGCTAATTGATGTGCGGCGGCTATTGGCAAAAACGAGGTCCCCATGTACAATGCTTTTTGGTCGGCGGGTGCAATTTTACCAACGTATTCTGTAAATTTGGGGGAACTTCCCATTTCACCCAAAGCAAAAATCAAAATCCCCAATAGAATAATCCAACCACTTTGCGTAGAAAACATTAAAGCCAATCCACCTGATAAAACCAAAATACCTCCCATCATTGCTGCCAGCGGGCGAAAACGCATTACAAATGCCGAAACCATTAACTGGAAAACAATGATAAAAAAAGAATCCATACTTAATAATGTTGGTGCTGTTAAAGTTCCAGTTTCTGTACCAATAGATTTTGCCAACCATGGCCATATTTTATAAATTCCGTCATAAAGTGTACTTGTGTCTACCCACTGATCGACAAATACCGGGAAAGAATAATAAAGCTGATTGAAGGCAGTCCAAAATAAAATCATGATGATAAGAAACAGAACATATTTCCAGTTTTTAAGCGTAATTCCGATACTTATAAAAGCTTGTAAAATACTTTTTATCAACGAAGATGTTTTATCTTTTACCACCGGTTCGCGGAAGAAAAAGAAAGTAATCAGGTAATTTACTCCAATGGTAACCATCGACATATAGAATACATAATCCCAGCTTTTTTGCATTAAAACTCCTGCTATAAATGGACCGATAAAACCGCCAATATTTATCATCATATAAAAAATTCCAAATCCAATCGATGAGGTTTCGTCGGTTGTCGTCCTGGCAATCATTGCCGAAATTATTGGTTTAAAAAACGCACCTCCAACACTGGTCCAGATAAATGCAAAAAACATCCAGCCAAAACTATCGAACTTCATAATCATGTAAAACCCGGAAATGTATAAAGTGAAAGCCAGAAAAAGAATCTTTTTATAACCTACTTTATCGGCAATCGCGCCTGTAATAACAGGTAAAAAATAGAGCAACATCGAACCGGTTCCCATAATAATCCCTTTTTGTGCCTGAGATAATCCGAGTGCCCCGGTGTCTTTCGAATTCACCAAATAAAGTGCAAAAGCAAGGTAAAAACCATACCACGCCCAACGTTCAAATAACTCAATTACATTGGATGCCCAAAAAGTTGCATTGTATTTTTTTATTACTGAAACAAATCCCATAACCTGCTATTTTTTGTTAAGCGGCGAAAGGTAGTAAAACAAGTTAAAAGACAAAAAATCAGAGGAAAAGAAATAAGACTCCTGTTTTATGTTCTTAATAATTAGGATAGAATATTTTCAACAAAATAATTTATTTTCTAATTAATGGTTAAAACCCTGCAATTCCATTGCAGCTACTTTAGTTTCTATAAATCTTCAATGTCGAATAATGATTAACGAATAACGAATGAAGAAGCGCACTTCAATACTTTTGTTAATTGCTTTCCTAAAAATCGTTAATACAAAATCGTTAATCGATATTCATAATTCATTACTATTTTTTATAGTCTATCGAATTTTATTCGAAATCTTAAACCTATGTATTTTTAATACATTGTGGTTTATTTAACCAAACCTTGCTCTCTTAGAATTTTTCCTGCCTCAGTTAAAGATTTGATATCTTCATCGGGGAAACTCCCGTCGGGCAAAGGTCCAACATTCATTAATAAATTGGCATCCAAAGCCCAGGTTTCTTTTATTATTGTAACAAGTTCATCGGTGGTTTTATGCTTCCCGTCATTTTCTTTATGATAGCCCCAGGCATGTGGTTGAAGGGTATTACAAATCTCTCTCGGTTTGTTTTTATTTTTTTCGTAAACCATTTTTGCTACTTCGAATTGCGAACCAACTTTTGCGCTTGCATTTCTTTCTGGTGCAGAAAAATCTTCATCGCCATTTGCACCTTGTTTAAATGAAATCAAAGCATGAGGACTTAAATTTCTTATTAAAGCATAGGTTTCTTCAACCGGAAACAAGTCGGGCCTGTTGTAAAAACCCATAATTGGATCAAACCAAATTCCTGCAATTGTTGGATACTGAGTGAGTAGTTCTGTTACCTGTTTGTGCACATAATCAACATAAATTCTAAAATCGGCATCTTTTTGAAATTTATATTCGGGTTGTGCCTCTTTGTATGCCGGGCGTGCATTTTTCCAACCCGCCTCACGCGAATAAAAATAGGGATGTTTCCAATCGGCAGCATACGAATAATACAAAAACAAACCCAGTCCTTTTGCGTCACAAGCTTCTGCTAATTCACCCATTAAATCACGGCCACATGGCGAATTGATACTATTAAAATCAGTTTGCTCGGTTGTAAACAAGCAAAACCCATCGTGGTGTTTACTGGTAATCGTAATGTATTTCATGCCGGCTTTTATCGCCAGATCAGTAATAAAATTGGCATCAAATTTATCGGCAGTAAAAGTGTCTTTTAGTTTTGCATATTCTGCAACCGGAATAGTATCGCGCAACTGCACCCACTCGCCACGCCCTAACTGGGCATATAAACCATAGTGAATAAACATACCATATTTAGCATCGGTAAACCAATGCAGATTTGCTTCGCGCGGGTTTTCAGCATACTTTTCGGCAAAATCGGCTAGATAGTTTGGGACATCAGATTGCTGTTTTGTACAAGACTGTATTGAAAAAGTTAAATAGAGAATAACAAATATTAATGTTGCTTTTTTAGTCATAACTTAAGTTTTTCGATTAGTACGTAAATATAACAAATGTTGTTTTACCGAAAGCTCTTGAAATAAAAAACATTGTACTCTTACACAGATTGTAGTTAAGGGCATCTCTAAAAACTCATTTCTTTCAAATAATGAATAATATGCAAGGCATAATTTTTTAGAATAGCCGTAGCTATTTCAAAAAATTATAACGCAGTCAGATTGTTTATTATCTTCGTTCCCGAAGGGTTTCCAGAGTTTACCATATCCTGATTCAAATTTTATTACAATATTTCGATAGTGTTTCAAAAATTTGAATTGTCTCTGAAAAACTCTGAAAATTTTGATGCGAGGGATTTTTAGAGATGCCCTTAGAACAATTCCTGTAAAAAACACACAATTAACATTTCAATAATTCCTATTTTAAATCTGTTGAGACAGTAAGTTAAAAAAATTCATAATTTTTATGTAGTGTCTAATCTTTTTAATCAATGGTTTGGTATATCTTTTAGAATCGAATTTTGGGAAAAGTGTATTTCAGTCAATCGACTACGAAATTACGATGCGAAAAACACTGTTAAATTATGTGCCGATCTTCTTTGAAATATGTATAGTTTTATCGGTACTTGTTGAGTTAAAAACAGGAATATTTTTGACAAAGAAATTGAAAATAAATCACCAAAAAACCATGGTGAAAAATATTATCTGTTAAGTTTGTTTTAAAATTTAATAATATGTTGCTGGCAATAGATATTGGAAATACAAATATTGTTTTTGGGGCCCATGATTCAAACCAATGGCTTAACCATTGGCGCATTCAAACCGATGCCTTAAAAACGGCCGACGAATATGAGGTAATTTTCCGTTCGCTATTAAGTGCCGGTAAAATTTGTCGTACGGATATCGGTAAAATTATTGTTAGCAGTGTTGTCCCTTCGTTGGTGCGCCCTTTTTCTGAGATGTTTTTGAACCTATTCCCCAGCACAAAAATTACTGTTGTGAATCCGGAAATTTATCAACAACTCCCTATAAAAATTTTAAACCCTTACCAAATGGGAACAGATTTGGTTGCCAACGCAGTTGCCGCTTTTCAAAAATTTGGCACTCTGACAACGATTATTGACTTTGGTACTGCGCTAACTTTTACAACCATTGGCAAAAATGCAGAAATTTTGGGAGTTGCGATTGCCCCGGGTTTGCACACAGCGGTTAATGCCCTGGCAGGAAAAACTGCCCAACTTCCAGAAATTCATCTAACACCGCCTCCTTCGGTATTGGGAGAAAATACGGTACATGCAATCCAGGCAGGGGTGGTATTTGGTTTTTCTGGGCTCGTAGATTCAATAATTGAAAAAACACGGAACGAATTAAATGAGCAAATTACGGTAGTCGCTACCGGCGGATTAAGTTCTGTGATAGCCCCGTTGACCAAACATATAAAAATTGTCGAGCCAATGTTAACACTTGACGGGCTCTGCTTTATTAGTAATTTTGTTGAAAATAGTTAGCATCCCAAAAAAAGGTTTAAAGTTGATTTTATTTCTCCCGAATTATTCAGCAATAAAACTATTCAGTAACATTTTTTAGGCAACGTTAATAATGCAGTTTTGTGCAAGGTTTAGATGAAATCCTCAAAATAAAATTTAAACGAGTCTCTTAATATAACTGCTTGAAGAACACCTAAATTCTATGTATTGTGTTTAATTCAACTCAAGAAGTTTAAGTAACTCGTCCAGTTTAGGTGTGAGAATTATTTCAGTCCGTCGGTTCATTTGTCGGGCTTCGGCAATTTTGTCGGGGGAAAGTGGTAAATATTCGCTTCTTCCGGCCGAAATAATTCTTTTGGGATCAATCTGTTTATTTTGTGTCAGGATTTTTGTTACCGCCGTAGAGCGCATCACACTCAAATCCCAGTTGTCTTTAACATCGCCCAATCCGTGCATCGGAACATCGTCGGTGTGCCCTTCAACCATAATATTGATGTCGGTATTTTGGGCCAGCACTTTGCTCAATTCCCTGATTGCATTTTGCCCGTTTGGATCAATATCCCATTTTCCGGTTTTAAAAAGTAATTTCTCATCGAGCGAAACATAAACTTTCCCGTTTTTTTCGTGAACTGTTAAACCGTTGTTGTTAAAACCAACCAAGGCATCCACTACTTTGCTTTTTAAATCTTTTACAGCCTGGTCTTTTTGGGCCAGGATATTTTGAAGTTCAATCAATTTGGCATTTCTGTCTTCCAGTTCTTTTTCCGCCCCGCGTAATTTGTCTTCCCGGTTATTTAAATCGTGGCGTGCTGATAATAATTCCTCTAATAATTTTTCAATTTCAGACGAACTTCCTGAATTCAGCATTTCCATTTGACGTTGCAAATCTGCACTCTCTTTTTCGAGTACATTAACATTTTGTTTTTCAACATTTAGTTTGTAAAGAGATTCTTCTAATTGCGCTGACAGCTCACGGTTTTGTGCCGAAAGCTGTTCATTTTTACTTGTAAGTTCGGTATTGGCTGCTTCCAATTCCATTTTTCCATGTTTTAGCTGTTCGTTTTCAGAGGCATAATTTCGTAATTTGTCTTGAACTTCGCTAAATTGTTTTGTTGACACACAAGATGCTGAAAAAATCAGCAAACTTAATACCAGTGTTTTTTGAATTGCATTCATTTTTTTTGACTTTTTTATTGCGGTTAAAGTTACTTCTTTTACTTTTTTGTTCAAATTTGTTTTAATTCAGTTTTCAACAATTTGTAGTAAAGTATTTGTTTTATCTTTGTAAACATTTTTTCAAACTACATGGATGAAATAAAGGGGCGATTGTTAGAAAGAATAAAAAACCCGGAAGATTTAAAAAAACTTAAACTGAATGAACTTCCAGAGGTCTGTAGCGATTTAAGGGATTTTATTATAGATGCCTTATCAACAAACCCGGGTCATTTTGGGGCAAGTTTAGGTGTTGTTGATTTAACTGTTGCGTTGCATTACGTTTATAATACACCTTATGACTTATTGGTCTGGGATGTTGGACATCAGGCTTATGGCCATAAAATTTTAACCGGGCGCAGAGAAAAATTCAATACTAATAGAAAATTTAAAGGGATAAGTGGGTTTCCGAAACGCGAAGAAAGCGAATATGATGCTTTTGGCGTTGGCCATGCCTCTACATCTATTTCTGCAGCTTTGGGAATGGCAGTTGCCACACGGCTTAAAAACGAAAAAGAGCGAAAAGTTGTTGCTGTTATTGGCGATGGTGCAATGACCGGGGGAATGGCATTTGAAGCCTTAAATAATGCAGGTGCAAACAAATCGGATTTGCTTGTTATTTTAAACGACAACAACATGGCCATCGATCCGAATGTTGGGGGGATCAATCAATATTTATTAAATATTTCAAAATCAAATACCTACAACCGATTTAAAAACGATGTTTGGGAAGGGTTGGGAAAACTGGATGGTTTTGGCCGTAAGACAAGGAGGTTTCTTCAGAAAAACCAACATGCCTTAAAAAATATGTTGTTGAAAGAAAACAACTTATTTGAAGCTTTTGATTTTCGCTATTTTGGTCCTGTTGACGGGCACGATGTAGTTTATCTCACCAAAGTTTTAAATGATTTAAAAGATATTCCGGGGCCAAAACTTTTACATTTAATTACTAAAAAAGGGAAAGGTTTTAAGCTGGCCGAACAAAATCAAACGAAATTTCATGCTCCCGGCATTTTTAACAAAGAAACTGGTGAAATTTATTCGTGCGACTGTCCAATTGAAAAAGCACCAAAATTCCAAAATGTTTTTGGCGAAACGCTGGTAGAACTGGCAGAACAGAATCAAAAAATTGTGGGAATTACTCCGGCAATGCCTTCGGGTTGTTCTATGAACCTGATGATTGAAAAAATGCCCGACCGTGCTTTCGACGTGGGCATTGCCGAACAACACGCTGTTACTTTCTCGGCCGGGTTGGCTACCCAGGGTTTGGTTCCTTTTTGCAATATTTATTCTACTTTTATGCAACGCGCCTACGATCAGGTGGTGCACGATGTAGCCATTCAAAAATTGCCAGTTGTATTTTGTCTCGATCGGGGCGGATTGGTTGGTGAAGATGGCCCGACACACCATGGTGTTTTCGATATTGCTTTTATGCGTTCAATCCCAAACATGGTTGTTTCGGCGCCAATGGACGAAATTGAATTGCGAAACCTGATGTACACCAGCCAACTTGATGAAATTAATCAACCCTTTTCTATACGTTACCCGCGAGGTTGTGGTATAAAACCTAATTGGAAAAAGCCATTCGAAAAAATTGAGATTGGAACAGGGCGCAAATTGGCCGATGGGAAAGATATTGCATTATTATCTATTGGTAAAACTGGGATTTTTGCACAGAGGGCAGTGAAAAGCCTGGCCAACAAAAACATATCGGCGGCTCATTACGATTTAAGATTTGTTAAACCGCTTGATAAAAAACTGCTTACTGAAGTTTTTGAAAAATTCGAACATATTGTTACTGTTGAGGACGGGGTTATCCGTGGCGGTTTTGGCAGCACAATCCTTGAATTTATGGCTGAAAACGGATATTTGGCAAATGTAAAATTGCTTGGTGTTCCAGACGATTTTATTGAACAAGGGACTATAGAAGATTTGTACAAGGAGTGTGGGATTGATACAAAAGGAATTGTAAATTCGGTATTGAATATTTTTGGGAAATAATTTTGCATTTCACTCGTTATCAACAATTGTACAACTAAAATATTTCGCATTGGATATTTATCTAAAAAGAAGGCGTGGCAAAATTTTATTACTAATTATTGCCATTTTGATTGGTGTGGCTTCCTTGCTTTACACTAATTGGCTTACTGAAAAAATGGCTCAGGAAGAACGCAAAAAAGTGGAACTTTGGGCCGAAGCAACTAAACGGTTAAGCAATATTGAAATAGAATCCTCGTCTCCTGAAATGGAGTCGCTTAATTCAAATTACCTGAGTTTCCTCAGTTTGGTAGCAACTCAAAATACAACTATTCCAATTATTATTGTTGAACAAGATGGGTCATTTAACGCCGACAAAAATGTGTCTTACAACGAAGGAAGAAGAGAAGAAGTTCTAACAAAGGAGTTGAAAAAGATGAAAGACAGGATAGAACCTATTCGAATTGACCTCTCAGAAAGTGAATACCACCTGCTCTATTATCGAGAATCGAGTATTTTACGAAACCTCAGGTTTTACCCTTTTGTACAGCTTTTTGTAATAATTATTTTTATACTTGTTGCCTATTTTGCTTTTAGCGCAACTCAACGGGCCGAGCAAAACCAGGTGTGGGTAGGAATGTCGAAAGAAACAGCTCATCAACTGGGGACACCAATTTCGTCACTTATGGCATGGATTGAGTTGCTCAAGTTGCAGGATGTTGACCAGAAACTGATTAACGAATTTGAAAAAGATACTCAGCGCCTTGAAAAAATAACCGAACGGTTTTCGAAAATTGGATCAAAACCTGAATTATTGCCTTTAAACGTAGTAGAAGTACTTAATTCAACAATAAATTATTTAAAAACCCGGTCGTCGCAAAAAGTGAATTTCGAAACGTCGTTTAATGAAAATGATTTTGTAGAAACACCTTTAAATGCGGCACTCTTTTCGTGGGTAATCGAAAATATTTGCAAAAATTCACTCGATGCCATGAACAACGATGGTATTATCGCTATTGCATTAAAAGAAAAAAACGAATCGATTTTTATTGATATTACAGACAACGGAAAAGGCGTGATAAAATCTCATTTTAAAACTATTTTCCAGCCTGGTTACTCCACTAAAAAAAGGGGCTGGGGCCTTGGTTTGTCGCTGGCAAAGCGGATAATCGAAAATTACCACAATGGCAAAATTTTTATTAAATGGTCGGAAATTGGCAAAGGGACTACTTTTAGGATTGTATTAAATAAGTAAAATACTTTAGGTTATTAGCTTATCGTAAATTATTGGTATTAGTCTTCAATGAGCAAAGTATGTTAGACAAAAGGAGTCGATTTGAGCGGTATTCCAGTAGGGTGTAATTTAAATCCCAAACAGCTTGTTTCAAATAGTTTCAATTTAAAAAAAAAGAGGAGTTTACTAAAACAATGATCTTAAAGAAAATATTTATGCAAAATTTTCGGGCATTTATAAAAAATTTATACTTTTGCAACACTTTTTTCAAACCGTGAGTTGGAAATCGAAATATAATATTGAATTCAAAGGCCTTACAGAAGGTCAACACGATTTCGAATTTGAAGTTGACGATACGTTCTTTGCACATTTTGAAAAGAGCCTTATGGATAATGGGGATGTAACGATTAAAGTAATGTTGGAAAAACGCAGTGCTTTTATTAAATTACATTTCAAAATTAAGGGCTGGATCGAACTTACTTGCGATCGTTGCCTCGACAGTTATCAACAAAAGGTAAAATACAAAACAGAAATTTTTATAAAATTCGGCGAAAGAGAGTTCGAAGAGGGCGAAAATATTATTTGGGTTTCAACAGAAGAACACGACATTAACCTGGTTCAGTTAATATACGAATTTATAATTCTCAGTGTTCCATTAAAACACATTCACCCGAAAAACAAAGATGGTGATAGAGATTGCAATAAAAAAATGCTCGAAAAGCTAAAAAAATATACACAATCCGAAAACGTTGAGGGAGATTTAACCGACCCACGTTGGGATGCATTAAAAAGTTTGAATAATAATTAAAAAAAAATACAATGGCACATCCAAAACATAAAATATCAAAATCGAGAAGGGATAAAAGACGTACACATTACAAAGCAACCCTTCCAACGCTTGCAACTTGTTCCAATTGTGGTACAACGGTAAAATATCACACCGTTTGTCCAGAATGTGGATATTACAGGGGCAAGCAGGTAATTGAAAAAGAAATTGCAGTTTAACCAGGTTTGATACCTGGTTTTTTATTAGTCCGGCTCTCTTAAATTACCTGATAGGATTAGGAGTTATAAATTTAACTTACACATTCGATCAGTGCAATTAAAAAGTGTAATTACATTGAAGAAAGCTGATTTTTTGAACACATTAATTAATTGTTCCACAAAAACTTAAGCATTTATTAACCCCCGGTTTAATTCTTTGTTATTCCCCGTTTTTACATCTATATTCACGCCCTGAAAAAATCAAAACAAATTTGTAGTAATAGTATAATCTGAATAGAAGTATTTTATTATGGCAAAAATTAGAGCGGCAATTACAGGGGTAGGGGCATTTTTACCCGAGTACAGGTTAACTAACGACGAACTTAGCACAATGGTTGACACCTCCGACGAATGGATCATGCAACGTATTGGCATTAAAGAACGCCGTATTTTAAAAGAAGAAGGAAAAGCCACCAGCGACATGGCCGTTGAAGCTGTAAAACAGTTATTTAAAAAAACAAAAACTTCTCCAGATGAAGTTGATTTATTGATTTGTGCTACCATCACCCCCGACATGCCTTTTCCTGCTACTGCAAATATTATAGCCCACAAAGCGGGGATTCATAATGCCTGGAGTTTCGATTTAAATGCTGCTTGTTCAGGTTTTCTTTTTGCCCTTGCAACGGCGGCACAATTTATAGAATCGGGCCGTTACCGAAAAGTGGTAGTGGTAGGTGCCGACATGATGTCGTCGATTACCAATTACAAAGACCGCACAACATGCCCTCTTTTTGGCGATGCCGGAACTGCCGTGATGCTGGAACCAACTATCGAAGAAGTTGGTATAATCGATTATATCCACCATGTTAACGGGTTGGGAAGGCATCATTTACACATGAAAGCAGGAGGGTCGCTCCGGCCAGCTTCTTGTGAAACTACTAAAAATGACGAGCATTTTGTTTATCAGGAAGGACAAGCCGTTTTTAAACATGCAGTTACAGGAATGGCGGATGTTGCAGTTGAAATTATGAAAAAACACAACCTGGATTCTGATGATATTGCGTGGTTGGTCCCACACCAGGCCAACCTCCGGATTATTGATGCCACTGCCCGCCGGATGGGTCTTAATCCCGACAAAGTATTGATAAACATTGAAAAATATGGAAATACCACTGCTGCAACCATCCCACTCTGTTTATACGATTTCGAAAAGCAACTTAAAAAAGGCGATAATATTATTTTAGCTGCTTTTGGTGCAGGTTTTACCTGGGGGAGCGTTTATTTAAAATGGGCCTACGATACACCGGAATAAAGCTATCCCCATGTTTTTAAAAATTAGTTTTACTTTTGTTGAAGTTGCAAAAAATTGTAATTTCAACCCTCTAAATATTTTCCCATTTACACTTTATATTAATAATTGAATAATGTTCAAAACGAAAACAAAAATGGCAAAACAAATTACAAAACCATACGGCGAAGTTCAAAATCAGTCAATAAATATTATTAGCGAAGGTACAACTATTAAAGGCGATATTTCGGCAACTGGCGATATTCGCATTGATGGCGAACTGGTTGGAAACATTGAAGCAAAGGGGCGGCTTGTAATTGGACCAATGGGAAAAATAGAAGGCGAAATTAAATGCAATAACATTGAAGTTTCAGGCTCTATTAAGGGAAAAATAACTGTTCCTGAAATGCTAAATATGAAATCGTCAGCAAAAATTGAGGGTGAAATTATTGCAGGTAAACTTTCGGTCGAGCCAGGTTCGGTATTCAACGGTACTTGTACAATGGGAACAGCAAAACCCAACAATGAAAAACCTAAATCGAAATAAACCTAAAAAACCTAATGATTTTATCCGTTATTCCAATTTAGGTTTCGAAATGATGGCAATTATCGGTATTAGTACATTTGGTGGATACAAAATGGATCAATGGATGAAAAATGAATTTAAAGCTTTTACATTTGGGCTGATGGTTTTTTCTGTGCTTTTAGCCATTATTTACGGAACAAAAACCCTGATTAAAAAGAAATAAAATAATAACGAAATTTCGAATTTGTTTCAGGTTCTTTAAATAGAAGGCAGGTTTCAAAACGAATAATATTTTTTAAGCAGCCATCTTCAATACATTAAAATTGGTAATTGAAAATAAATAATATGAAACGATTTATTGTAAAAATAATTGGTGTATCGCTCGCTATCACGCTAATTGGCTGGCTTGTATTTTCTTTATTCATCCCGGAATATTATATCCCTATTTTGCCTTTTCTGCTTGCTTTTTTTCTGCTTGTTAATATTGTTATACACCTATTCCAGTTACGACAAGCAAAAAAAGATCTGGCTAAATTTACCCGAAGCAACATGCTGCTTACTTTTTTTAAATTAGTATTATATTCGGTTTTTGCCTTTGTTTATATTGCTAACGACACAGAAAATGCCCTGGTTTTTGTTATTTGCCTGATGCTTCTCTATATTATTTTTACTTTTATTGAAGTTACCGAACTTTCACGCATTACCAGAGGGACAAAAGAATAAAAACCAATATTCTTTGAAATCAACTTATTTCTTCTTTTTCAGCCTCTTGACATTAGTAATCTTCACAAATAAATTTTAATCATTGTTAATTATTGAATGAAATATCTGATTTTTACTTCGACATAAGAAAAAACTTTTAAATTTGTGGCACTTGAAAATTTGGATGAAAACTATGTTGAAGACAGCTAAAGTATTCCTAATTATACTTGCATTATCGATTGTTAATTTTGTTCCTTTAGGAGCACAGCATGCCAACGAACATATAAGTGAAGAACAGGAAACACATACTGAAGAATCTTTTAACGCAGGGAAATTTGTAATAGATCATGTTTCGGATGCGTACGACTGGCATATTGCTTCGTTCGGGGATAAACACATTAGTATCCCCCTCCCGATTATCCTTTATAGCAAAAACCCTGATTTGCACAATGGAAAAGGATTTCATGTTTTTATGTCTTCAAAATTTCATCACGGCCATTCCGATTACAAAGGATTTAGGATTTCGCATAGCGAAGAATTTGAAGGGAAAATTGTTGAACTCGATGCACAAGGAAGCGAAATAGGTAAACCCATTGATATTTCGATCACGAAAACTGTTGCAGGGATTTTTGCTTCTGTTGTTATTTTATTTTGGATATTTTTGACGGTTGCCAGAAATGCAAAAAACAATAAAGGGAAAGCTCCATCGGGGCTGCAAAATTTATTCGAACCGATTATTATTTTTATTCGCGATGAAATAGCCAAAGAGGCAATTGGTGAAAAGGAACATGAAAGATTTATGCCTTTCCTGCTATCGCTTTTCTTTTTTATTCTGGTTAATAATTTTATGGGATTAATACCAATTCCCCCCTTTGGCGCAAATGTTACCGGGAATATTGCTGTAACAATGGTTTTGGCACTTTTCACATTTGGGGTTACAACAATAAGCGGAAATAAACATTACTGGAAAGAAATATATAACCCCGATGTACCCTGGTGGTTGAAGTTTCCTATTCCTTTAATGCCAATTGTTGAGCTATCGGGTGTAATTACAAAGCCTTTTGTTTTAATGGTTCGTTTGTATGCAAATATGTTGGCCGGCCACATGATTGTAACTGTTTTTGTAAGTTTAATATTTATTTTTACAAGTTTAATGGGGACCGCGGCAGGTTTTGGGATTAGCCCCGTTTCAGTTGCCTTTTCGGTATTTATTTTGTTACTCGATGTTTTAGTTTCGTTTATTCAAGCTTATGTTTTTACGCTGTTGTCGGCACTCTATTTCGGGATGGCGACATCAGAACATCATTAATATTAATTTTTAAAATTAAATGCTATGTTATCAGCAATTTTAACTGTATTGTTACAAGCAACCGCTGGGGCTGCTATCGGTCAAGTAGGTGCAGCGTTAGGAGCAGCTTTAGCTGCAATTGGTGCAGGTATGGGTATCGGTAAAATCGGTGCTGCGGCAATGGAAGCTATTGCACGCCAACCGGAAGCCAGTGGTGACATTCGCTCAAACTTAATCGTTTCGGCTGCATTAATTGAAGGAGTAGCCTTCTTTGCGGTGATTGTTTGTGCTCTTGTTTTGTTTGTTTAACAAAAAAAATTTGGCAACAACCCCCGGGATTGCCGGGGGTTGTTTGCCTGTAAACTGTAAAAATTAAAATTATGGGTTTATTTATACCAAATCCCGGAACTATTTTCTGGATGGTCATAATTTTTGGGATTGTACTTTTTATACTCAAGAAATTTGCCTGGAAACCAATTTTGAGTGCTTTAAAAGATAGGGAAGAATCGATTGCAAAAGCATTGAATTCAGCCGAACAAGCCCGAAAAGAAGTAGAAGGACTTAAAGAGGGTAACGAAAAAATAATTGCAGAAGCAAGGATTGAAAAAGATATAATTATTAAAGAAGCGATTAATATAAAGGAAAAAATTATTGACGAGGCTAAAGAAAAAGCCAGGCTCGAAACCGAGAAGAATATTGAACAGGCCCGTCAGCAAATTCAAGCTGAAAAAACAGCAGCAGTAAACGATATTAAAAAACAAGTTGCTGAATTGTCAGTGATGATTGCTGAAAAAGTTATAAAAAAGGAGCTGGGCAACAACGGGGAACAGGAAAAATTGGTGAATGGTTTAGTTGACGATATTAAGTTGAATTAATTTATGGATCATAGTGCAATAGCAGTCAGGTACGCAAAAGCATTTTTCTCTTTAGCAAAAGAAAAAAACAGGTTGAAAACCCTTAAAACCGACATTGAACTTATTGCCAATGTTTGTGAAAATTCCGCCGATTTTAATCGCTTGTTGGAAAGCCCGATAATAGGAACTTCAAAAAAGGTAAAATTATTAACTGATATTTTCAAAGGCAGAGTCGATGGTTTAACCCTAAAATTCATAAGTTTAATAACAAGAAATAAAAGAGAAGTTCATATTCCCGGAATTTGCAGGAATTTTGTGAACCTATTGCGAAAGGACCAAAATATTAAATCGGCAATAATTACGACTGCGACTGAAATTGATTCAGAAACAATTAAAAAAATTATTGCATTGGTTGAAACTGAACTTGAAACAAAAATTGAAATTTCGAGTAACATTAATCCTGAAATTATTGGTGGGATGGTTTTAAGGCTGGATGATAAACAATACGATGCCAGCGTTGCTACCCAGCTAAAAAAAGTAAAACAGGAGTTATTAGAAACAGAGTTAGAAATATAACTGAATTCAAAGAGTAAAAAAAATATAAAATGGCGAATATTAAACCTGCTGAAGTATCTGAAATTTTAAAACAACAACTTGAAGGTTTCAAAACTGAAGCAGAACTGGAAGAGGTTGGGACCGTTTTACAGGTAGGCGACGGAATAGCCCGTGTTTATGGACTCTCGAATGTGGAAGCAAACGAAATGATTGAGTTTGAAAGTGGGATGAAAGGCATTGTACTAAACCTTGAAGAAGACAATGTTGGTGTTGTTTTGCTAGGCCCTTCGCAGGAAACCAGAGAAGGGGATACGGTTAAACGCTTACAAAGAATTGCATCCATTATGGTTGGTGAGGGTTTGCTTGGCCGCGTTATAAATACTATTGGCGAGCCGCTCGACGGAAAAGGGGCAATTCAGGGTGAATTATTTGAAATGCCTTTAGAAAGAAAAGCACCTGGCGTAATTTACCGGCAGCCGGTAAAACAACCACTTCAAACAGGATTAAAAGCTATCGATGCTATGATTCCCATTGGACGCGGCCAGCGTGAATTGATTATTGGTGACCGGCAAACCGGGAAAACTGCGGTTGCTATCGACACAATTATTAATCAACGCGAAAATTTTGAAAAAGGGAAACCGGTTTATTGTATTTATGTTGCTATTGGCCAAAAAGGATCGACCGTTGCAAACATTGCTGCAACCCTTGAGAAAAATGGCGCTATGGAATATACAACAATTGTAATGGCAACGGCTTCCGACCCGGCTGCTTTGCAATTTTACGCTCCTTACGCAGGTGCTTCCATTGGTGAATTTTTCCGCGATACTGGTCGCGATGCACTGATTATTTACGACGATCTTTCGAAACAAGCTGTTTCATACCGCGAAGTATCTTTACTACTTCGGCGACCTCCAGGGCGTGAAGCGTATCCGGGCGATGTGTTTTATCTGCATTCACGATTACTGGAAAGAGCTGCAAAAATTATCGATTCAGACGAAGTTGCTGCACAAATGAATGACCTGCCCGACTGTTTGAAAGGAAAAGTAAAAGGCGGTGGCTCGTTAACCGCGCTGCCAATTATTGAAACGCAAGCAGGCGACGTGTCGGCTTATATCCCAACCAACGTAATATCAATTACGGATGGGCAGATTTTTCTTGAATCGAATTTATTTAATTCGGGTATCCGGCCTGCAATTAACGTGGGTATTTCGGTTTCGCGTGTGGGGGGAAATGCTCAAATCAAGGCGATGAAAAAAATTGCCGGGACACTAAAACTCGATCAAGCTCAATTTCGCGAATTGGAAGCATTCTCTAAATTTGGATCCGACCTCGATGCAGCTACTATGAGAGTTCTCGATAAGGGGCGCAAAAACGTGGAGATATTGAAACAAGGACAATATTCACCAATGAAAATTGAACATCAGGTTGCCATTATTTACTGTGGAACCAAAGAGTTGCTTAGAGATGTTTCGACTGATAAAGTAAAGGAATTTGAGGCCGATTTCCTCGAAATCATGGAAATTCAGTATCGTACTGTTTTAGATGAATTAGAACAAGGAAAATTATCTGCTGAGACTGAAGATGTAATTCGAAAAGTTGCTTCTGAAGTTGCAGAGAAATATAAAAATTAAAGAGAGACCAATTGAAAGATTGAATAACTGAAAAATTAAATTCATACACTCAATCTTTCACGCATTCAATCATTAAAATATGGCTGGGTTAAAAGAAATACGTACGCGGATTGCATCTGTAAAAACAACAAGGCAGGTAACAAGTGCAATGAAAATGGTTTCGGCGGCTAAACTAAAAAAAGCCCAGGATGCCATCCTTCAAATCAGGCCTTATGCCAATAAAATGTATGAAATACTAACTTCACTTAGCTCAAGTCTTGTTAATGTTGAAGATTCGGTTTATACACAACCCCGCGATCCAAACAAAATATTAATAATCCTAATCTCTTCGAACCGTGGTTTGTGTGGTGGGTTCAACACAAACATTTCTAAAAAAGCGGCAGAGTTAGTCAACACGAGGTATAAAAGGCAATTACATTTGGGTAATGTCGAATTTATTTGCATTGGAAAACAAGGAGAACGGCAATTAAAGTATTTGGGATTGAAAACAGCATACAGTAATAATGAAATTTTTGATTCACTTACTTTTGAAAATGTTTCTGATTTTGCTTCGAAAATAATGAAGACTTTTGTCGATGAAGAGTACGACCGAATTGAAATCGTGTATAATGAGTTTAAAAACGCCGCTGTTCATTTTCAAGTTGCGGAGCAATTTTTACCAATTGAGCCTAATGAGGAAAACAAGCATAATACCAACTTAGATTTTATTTACGAACCCTCAAAAGAATACATTGTCCAGGAATTGATTCCAAAATCATTGAAAATACAATTTTACAAAGCTTTGCTCGACTCACATGCAGCAGAACATGGTGCCCGGATGACTGCCATGCACCAGGCAACCGACAACGCTTCTGAAATGCTAAGCGAACTTACTTTGCAGTACAACAAAGCCCGTCAAGCTACAATTACCGGGGAGATTTTGGAAATAGTAAGTGGAGCCGAAGCACTAAAAGAATAACTATTTTTTGCTTGCTTCGGAAGAAGTTGTACAAGTATAAGTTTTTACAATTTGTTTTTCTATTATTAGTGCAACATCAATTTTTTCCTCCAATATCGACTCCGATAATTTTCATAATATAATTTGAAGAAGTTAAAATGCGCAATACAAATGTTTCGCCTTACAGTTTTAGTTCTCCCCAAGGCTCACTTCATAATTCGGGTTGGTTTTGTTTTTAAGCAAAAATTTTAGCAACTCTAAAAAGGAAAAATTCAATATCCACAACACCTCTTAATGCAGCTCTAAAAGCTTTAAGTTTAGCAT
>Ga0233447_1000210_pt1 | contig 74389 bp, 81 predicted proteins | sample SI_124_October20_3_FD_183014 | JGI IMG/M metagenome (GOLD analysis project Ga0233447, IMG submission 183014) | Seawater microbial communities from Saanich Inlet, British Columbia, Canada - SI_124_October2016_135_MG | ecosystem: Environmental > Aquatic > Marine > Inlet | place: Canada: British...
GGGCGTGGTCCAGCCCAAGAATATTGCATGGCTTATAACAGCAAATGACCCAAAGGTAATGATGCCCATGATAACGCCATTCAACACAAACTGCCCCATACTCTTGGATGCAGAGGGGAGAAATTTGGCAAATCCAAAGGTGGCAATAAGGTTACCAAGAGCAAGGAATCCCATCAACGGAGCTGGTGCACCATCGGCATAGCGAGCTATTTGAGCAAGATTGACCGCATAGAATCCACTCAAAATGATATTGTGCCAAATAAAAGACCAAATGAAAAGAACAACAAATACTACTAACCAATTTTTTATAAGCTTCGACATACTATCTCCTTTTTGTCTAAAGTGGGTTTTTCCGTATTACTTCCTAACGACATACTACATTTTTTTGAATTTATAAAGATTTGGCTCATGTGTAGAAGTTCTGCAAAGCGCCTATATTTCAGCGAAAATTTGTGAATACCGCACTCGGCTTACAGATGAGCCAAATCTGACTATGCCTTTTGCTTTGCTTCCTGATAGCCATCAATGGCAAGCACTGTATTCGCCACAAAGACAGCCCCAAACATAAGCGGGTACAAATTCGGGGCAGCGGCGCGTAATTGCAATTCCACGTAGGTCAGTATCAGGGCTGCCAGTGTAAGCCCAAGACCAGTCAACTTTCGTTCACCGACATACAGGGTTCCCAGCCCCATAAAGAAAAAATTTAACACAGCGGCAATCCAGGGATTCTTTTTCATCATTTTGCTCCTTTATAAAAAATCTAATCTTACATTGATATTGCTTCGTACACTCTTATGCCGGTAATCATCGGGCTGGTTTTAGCAATCTCCTCTGCCTCATCAAGGCTTTCGGCATTGATGATCGTATAGCCAGCAATTGAATCTGACCCCAGCGGCAGCTCTTTTGTCCCGTCGCGAGTGATCTCTCTTCCAGGACCCAGGGGGTTACCGCCATCAACGGTCTTATCTGCAATCGACTTGAACCATTTTTCCCAGGCTGCCATGATCTCGGGGGTGAGTGGTTCAAATCCAATGGGTAATAATACAAATTTTTTCATTTTTTCTCCTTATGATCGTTTTCTGCGCTCAAATATTGAGCATAGTTTTCTAAGGTTTCCCCGTCGCTGCCCCAATAGGCATGAAACTGCATAAGCCAATCTTGAACACCACGAAAGGATTCTCGTTTGAGTGAGAGATAATTCGTTCGCCCGATTTTCCTCCTTATGATCATGTCTGCATTTTCAAGAATTTTTATGTGCTTATGAATTGCCGGCAGGGATAGCTCGCGCATGGCAGCTAATTGACTGATAGAGCAAGGTTGTAAACTTAGAACATAAAGAATCTCTCGCCTGTGCTTATTGGCAAGTGCTTCAAAACCATGATCTAAATTTTTTGGGGTGAGGGTTTCTGTCATAAAGGTTAACCTATGGGTTAACTATAGCAGCCTTCTTGAGCTTTTGTCAAGCACAGAGGAAAAGAAAAACGCACATCTTTTTAAAAGATGCGCGTTTTTGCAATGAAATTTTACAGACTACAAAAGCCTTTAAGGCTTTTGTAGTCTACGTTTAAATATTAACGACCTGACCGTTCAAATGGGATTGTTTTTCCTCGCACAAAAACAAAACTGCTTCATTAAAGCTAGATGGGAAAGTCATCTCCGTCTGTTTCATCTCGGCAATACCCGTACCAATGGCGTGAACTCGAACGTGATGCCCATCGAGATCGCTTGCTGCCTGTTGCGTGAAACCGATTAACCCCATCATACTCGAAACATAAGCTGTACCGCCAAGCTTCTCCGCCCGACCAGCGAGGGGTACGAGATTCACGATCACGCCCCCGCCATTTTCTTTCATCATTCGCCCTACAGATTGGGTCATCAGGAAAGCGGCAGATAAATTGACCATGATAGTGCGTTGCCAATCCCACTCATCAATATCTAGCACAAGTTTCTTCGGCTCAACAGCAGAGTGATTGATAAGAATATCTACTTTACCAAAATCATCTTCAACCTTCAGCACCAACCCCTGCACGGGGACTTTTTTTGCAATATCCTGCACATAGGCTTTGGCTTCGCCACCCGCTGCTTCAATTTCCTTCGCAAGCGATTTGATATTCATAGGGGAAATATCATTTAACGCGAGGCGCGCACCTTGAGCGGCAAAGGCTTTGGCAAGCTCACGCCCATATCCGCGTCCTGCGCCGGTGATGAGGACTACTTTATTTTTGAAATTCATTTTTTCTTCCTAGTTTTGTAACCTTGAAAATGTGACTTGCATTTTAAGTCAGACGTTCAGCCCCCCTGCCCCTCGCTTCGCTGGGGCGTCCCCCCAAATGCTTCGCATTTAGGGGGACGGAGAAAAAGGAGCTTTCCACTATTCTGTTTTCAAATCTCGCGTTTCTGCTCTTTGATCCGCGCAAGTCGGGATACCATCTTGATTTGTTTTGGCATTCAGATTCATACCCAAATAAGGGGAAGGGTCGAGGGTGTTTTCGATATCCAATTCGTTGCGGAAGGTTCCGCTACCATCATCCAGCACAATTGAAAAATGGAGGTGAATACCGGTCGGGTTAAAGGGATCGCCTGAGTAATTGCCCTGATAACCAAGCAATGTCCCGGCTGGGACGAATATTTCTTCCATCCCGCGAGGGAATTCATCTACGATATAGTCGTTACCATCTGAATCAGCCATATGTGTGTAATAGAGCCAGATCTGCCGTCCAGGTTGGAGCGGGTCGCTCGGGACGCGGACGATAACGGTAGATGTCCAATCGGGCATTCTGCTGAGATAACCATCGTAAGCCGAAATCACGGGCGTTTCGCCCAGACCTTCTCCGTCGAAAATATCCAGCCCCTGATGTCGATGGCCGGGGCGGAAGGAATCATCCCATAAATATCCGATAATGCCGTTGGTAGGGAGGATAAAGGGAGCATCACCACAGCGCTCTCCTTGTAAAATGGTGAATTCGGTATGAGATTCGGGGTTGCGAAACCACTGCATGATCTTGACTGAGCGCGCGCCTGATGTGCGCATATTGCGATAGACGAGATAGCCGCCAACAATGCTAAGTACAAAAAGGGTAGAGAGAATAAATCGTTTAGACATGGCAGCGATTATACCTTTCTTTGTTTTATGGCTAAAGCAGTATAATAATGAAGGCTAATATTCAGGAGGCATTATGTTTACTCATCAAAAGAAAATTTTACTCTTATTCGCTCTTTTATTTTTCACTGTGTCTGTTGCATGTTCTACTTCATCGATCCCCTTTATTGGCGGAGAGCCTGAAGCGGAAGCAGCTCCTACTGTAAATCCTGCTGACCTTGAAATTATGATCGCGGAAGCTGCCGCAACAAAGGTTGCTCAAACTTTAGAGGCGATTCCTACGAATACAGCTACGTCCATCCCGACAGAAACACCTGTCCCTTCACCGACTCCGATTCCGCCTACAAGTACGCCCACTGAAGTGGATTACCCTAATACGGGGAGTACTTTTGAAGAAAACGATGATGGTGTAATGGTTTATACAGACTTTGTGGGAGCATATACTGTCAACCTCCCCGCTAAATGGTTAGCGATGCGCCCAGGAGAAGAGGAATATACCGAAGCGCTCACATTACTCGAAGCCTCCGTCCCAGAGATCGAAGCCTCTTTGCAGGCTATAGAAAGTTTTGATCCCGATACCTTCCGGCTCGTTGCTCTGGATACGCGAGAAGGGCATTATAACGGTGGTTTTGTGAGCAATATCAATTTAGTACTCAGCGAAGAAACAGATGCTTCTTTGGAAGAGTTTTTTGCGGCCAGTGTTTTGGGGCTTCCCGAATCTCTGCCCGGTGTGCTGATCATCTCATCTGACATCACAGCAACATCTTCAGGGGTACCCGTCGCATTTATTGCCTCAGAAAGAGATATAGTTACGGATACAGGGCAAGACGTCAGACTCTATCAAAAGCAGGCTCTTTTTATGGTTAAGAATCGCTCTCTGATAGTCAGTTTTACAAGCACGGTGGATTTCAAAGACCAGATTTTAGAAGATTTCGATATGATGGTTGATGGTTTTGAAAGGCTGAATTGATTTCTCTCTTTTGCCCCCCTGCCCTTCGGGCATCCCCCAAATTCCAAAAGCGTGGAATTTAGGGGGAGTATAATTTTCAACTATGAACACTCTTTACCTTGTCGCCACGCCAATTGGCAATCTCGAAGACCTTTCTCGGCGAGCAGAGCGGATATTGCGCGAATCCACACTGATCGCCGCCGAAGATACGCGCGTGACGGGGAAATTGCTTGCCCATTTCAAGATCTCTACGCCCCAAACAAGTTATTACGAACATAATAAAGCGAGCAAACTGGATCGGATTCTCGCCGCGCTGGAAAGAGGCGATGTCGCCCTTGTTTCTGACGCGGGAACGCCCGGAATCAATGATCCCGGCTATGAACTGGTATCTGCCGCCCTCGCTGCCGGATATGAAGTTAGCCCCATCCCGGGCGCATCTGCGCCGATAGCGGCGTTGGTCGCTTCGGGCTTGCCAACCGATTCTTTTCTTTATTTTGGCTATTTACCACGCAAGGGAAAAGAACGGCGCGAGAAATTGCAGGAGGTGGCGAATCAACCTTATACCTTAATCTTTCTTGAATCCCCGCATCGGGTTTTGAAAGCTTTGGACGATATTGAGAAAGTCTTGGGCAATCGAAAGATCGCTGTAGCGCGAGAATTGACCAAGATGTATGAGGAGTTCTTTCGTGGCGATGTAGCTGAGGCACGGGATCATTTTGATGCCCATGCACCACGCGGGGAATTCACTTTGGTGGTAGCAGGTAAAAAACAGGATAATGCCAAATGGACGGAGGCAAGCCTAAATTCCACGATAGAGACGGGGATCGCCGCAGGCGAATCTCCATCCGCATTGGCAAAGCGTTTGGCAAAGGAATCCGGTTGGGCAAGAAGAGATGTATATAATCTAATTTCTCTGATAAAATAAGCCCGCTAATTATTCATTTCTAAGGAGAAAAAATGTCCGAAAAAGAAAATACGACTTTCCACAACGAAGATGCCGTTTTCCGCATCGCGATGTGGTCGAATATCGTTTCCTGGATTGCTCTGGCTTTGTCTTTATTGACTTTCACCAGCACGATGTATTCGATCATTTCCAATTGGGCGATGGTTTCCCAATCTTTACCCCCAGGTGGTCTTGAAAAAATTGCCGCATTTGCTGGCGTTTTCTCTGACCCTATTTTGGGCGGCGTCTTTGTTTTCCTTGTCTTGAGAGGTCTTTCACAGGGTCTTTACCTTCTGATGGATTTCTATATGGACGAAGAAGATGACGATGATGATGAGGAAGATAACGCCTAAGCTATCTTTGTTTTCATAGAAAAAGCTGCCTGAGATTTTCTTGAGCAGCTTTTTTTGTTTAAAATTAGGATTTTCGCTTTCCACGCTCTAGCTGGATTTGCAATCCAGCGCTTTTCTCATAAAGACGGGGATTGCAAATCCCCTTTGAGCATTTTTCAACATTTAGAGCGAAAGTCCTGAAAAATTGAGTTCGTAATTTGTCTACATGCCCTGCTCTTGCAAATACGCCAACAAAACACGATTGAATTCATCAGGTCTTTCTACCGAGGTTGCATGGCGCGAATCTTCGATGACGGCTAAGCGCGCGTTGGGAATTTTATCGGTATAGGTTTGTTTTTCTGATACCGGTGTGTAGTCTTCATCGGCGGCGATCACCAAAACGGGACAAGTGATCTCGCCCAAACGATCTTCTACTGACCAGCCTATCCCTGATTGGAAAGATGCCATATAAGAAGGTTTATGATTTTTTGCCCAGCTTTTTATAAAATCATTCAGTAACTCTTTTTGCTCGGGTTTTATGAAAAGTTTTGCGCCAAGTACTTCACCTATTTTTCGCATACTGAAAAGCCGAAAAATGATCGCACGCTGAATATAGCCTTTCCAATCTTCCAGCGTTTTCAGGCGCATATCTACCCATGAGTTGACGATGGTGAGCGAATGTGTTCTTTCAGGGTAATCCAGCCCAAACTGCAAGGCGATCCAGCCGCCCATCGAAAGCCCAACGATATGCGCTTTTTCAACATTCAATTCATCTAGCAGAGCAGCCAGGTCTTGCGCAAAGAGTGGCACACTATAAGGTCCTTTTGGCTTTTCACTTTGGCCGTGCCCGCGCACATCATAAGTGATCGTCTGAAAGTGTTCAGCGAAAAATGCAGTCTGAAATTTCCAATCCTGGCTAGCGGAACCCAGACCATGAATAAAAACCAGTGCATCACCTTCGCCGTAGACTTCGCAATAACTTTGAATATTATTTGTCTGAATAAAAGGCATTTTCTACTCCGGTCATTTTTTGAAGACGCGTGAAGTATTCTTCAGCTTCTTTTCTCTCGGCATATTGACCAAACTGATAAGGGCGCTTCTTTCCCACATCGAGGGCAATATCATAAGTATCAGGTCCGCTATCCCATACAGAGGTTTTCACCCACAGTGAGCGGATCGCGGAAAAAGGATAATTCTCTTCACGGTTTTGGATAAAAACATTCTTGTAACGATAAACCAAGACCCTTTTCTCAGCATCAAAAATATAATGTTCTTTTCTCCCCAAAAAGGTTGCCGCAATGAAAAAAAAGCTCACGCTCAAAGCACCCAGTGAAAGAAGAAAGAAGAAGAAAAATATCAAGCCATATTCTCCATTCCAGGAGGGTTTGATCAAAAGCTCATAAGGCGCAAGCAGCGGAAAAAGCCCAACGATAAAAAACAAGATCCGCTCAAAGGTTGAAAGGTGGGTTTTAAATACCAACTTTCTTGCGCTCTCTGCCATCTACTTCTCTCCTTGCCACTCCGCGATCATTCGCTCAAAAAACTCATCCAGATAATGCAAACGTTCATCGGCAATAGCACGCGCGCTTTGGGTGTGCATCCGTTCAGCCAATTTTCTCAATTTAAAAAGATGTTCGTGATAGGCGCTATGGCTTTCGCCTTCGCTCTCTTTGCCTGTCTCAAAGAATTCTTCTGAAGGCTTTTCGTAAAAAGGCGTCCCTGCAATTGCGGCATAAGCCAAGACACGCGCTGCACCGACTGCACCGAGCGCGTCCAACTTATCGGCATCAAAGATGATCTTTGCCTCCAGCGTTTCGGGTTTTTCAGCAGGATTGCGGAATCTGTGCGCCAAAATACAGTGTTGGACAGCCCTAATTCTTTCCGGCTCCCAGCCTTTTTCGGCAAGAACCGCCGCAGCGAACCTGGCCGAGGCTTGGTGATGCTCCAATCGGCCGGATGCCGAACCCGGGTCGCTTCCTTGCGAATCGTGCAAAAGGGCAGCTGCCTGGACAATTTCCATATCCGCGCCCTCGGCTTTGGCAAGACGCACGGCCATATTATAAACACGGATAATATGATCAAAATCGTGAACAGCGTCGGTATCTTCATACCAGCTTCGGGCTTCTTCTATTGTTAATTTCATATTGTAGGTTTAGGTTAGCGAGTGCCTTGTTAGGTGGTACTTGATAAGAACGCAAGTGCTGCAACTGCAAGTAAGCCCAACCAGCCCGGGTGCTTGCCCTTTGTAGCTATGAGAACTAAAAGCGATCCTCCAAGAAATGCAAATATCGTGGCGTTTAATGCGGCCGTATGGACTGAGACACTGTCTTGTGCCAGCGTAAAGAGTATTCCTGCAAAAGCCCAGCCGAATACGCTAGCCAAGTGCCAAGTAGCCCAAAGGATTCTGACGTTCCGTGCCCGAAGCGGAGGTGCAGGCTTGGTCGGGATTATTCTCGAGGCTCTAAGTTGTTTGAAGATGAGTATTTCTCCGAGTGCAGAGTGTACTATTCCTACAATCACAGCAATAATGGCAGCTGCGACCAAATAAATTTTCATGCAATCTCCTTAGTGCGTCACCTATCTAGGTGATAGGCACAAAAAAACATTCTGTTTTCTGGAATCAATTACTGGAAATATCCCAAAGATAAGCGTAATCGTTCTTAAACACGCGGCCGAGGAAAGTGCCCTTTGCCTACGGCAGCTAGAGCACTTATACAAGAGGTCTAGCAAGAGAATTCTAAGAAATTCATTATTATGTTCATCATGGGCTCAACACTTGCTTGGCGTGGCTACCCAGCGCACTAACGAACTCATCTGCTGTGGAATGTTTAAATGGACGACCAAGAGCTGTTAGACCTGTTTTATCAGCGCGCCATTTGCCATCACCGAAGATGGTGACAAAGTGGCGGGATCGATTGGGGCCGACAGTATCATCAAACCAGTGGATGATAAGCCCATCTAGCGGTGCTGCGTGGATGATATCTTTGGGGCGATTCGAAAAACCTGAGCGTGTGCCCAAGATGATCTGCTTCTCGGTGAGTGCGTAAAATGTCGTTGAGTAAAATGGTGATATTTGCAGTTCCTGATCGAGGCCCAGCGAGCTGACTAATTCTGTGCGACGTATATCGCCCGGGTTACGAGAACCTGTGCCAGAATAATCTACTGTCCAAAGACCCGAAGAAACCATACTGACTAAATTCTCATCGGGAAATTCCACTGCGAGCCATTTTTCTACATGCTGTTTTTTAAATGCCATCTTTACTCCTTGTTACACCAATAAAATACTGACAAGAATAATTACTGAAAATATCCTAACGCCAAGCGTAGCCGTTCTTCTACTTCTTGGGGCGCATCTTTGGGGATCGCTTGAATCGCGGTTTGAGCTTCAATGACGCTGTAGCCGAGGGCTGTGAGTGCGGCTAAAACTTCTCCATCAGTATCGGTCATCGCGGCAACTTGCTCAAGGGCATCCATCGGTTTGAGTTTGCCTTGCAGCGAGAGAATGATGCCTTGGGCGGTCTTTTTCCCTACGCCGGGGACGCGGTTAAGGAGCTCAAACTCTTCGTTGAAAACCGCTCGTTTAACGGTATCCAGTGAAAGCGAGGAGAGAATCGCCAATGCCAATTTGGGGCCGACTCTGTTTACGCTGAGAAGAAGCACATAGAGGTCACGATCTGCCTGAGTTTCAAATCCATATAAAGACATGGCATCTTCGCGGACAACAAAATGCGTGTAAAAAAAGGTACTCTCGCCCACATTCATCTGCTGAAAAAGTGTGGCCGGAACATGGACGCGCAACCCTACACCACCGACTTCGACGATCAGAGCATCTTCTTCTTTTTGGCTGATTTCACCGCGTAAGGTTGCAATCATAGAATTTCTCCAGTTAGATCAAAAGGGCTGTGCTGATGCCAACAGCTAACATCATTAGGATGGCAAATAATAAGGGTTTGCGCAGGGCTTTGCCACCTATCATAAGGGCGATGCCGCCTTTGACAGCGGTATTCGACATTGTCGCAAGGATGATAGCGAGGGCGGCTTTTGGCATGGCAATCACGCCGGTTTTGCTCAGCTCCGCCATCGAAAGGGTAATGGCATCAACATCGGCAATACCAGAAATAATGCTCGAAATATACAACCCTGTGTCGCCAAGATACATTTGGGCAGCTCTTGATACGAGCAAGACAAGACCGTATAGAAGGCCAAATTTGATGGCTGAGCCTAGATCAAAGGGGTTTGAGAAATCAATATCTCCTTTTTCTGCAGTGCGTTGGGAGAAATAGAGATAAAGACAATAAAATAAACCAACTAGCCCCGATGCTGTGATGGGAATCCAGACCAGCTCTAGTAAGGGTTGATAGACAACGCCAACTTCGACGAGGACGCGGGCGAACATGACTGTCCAGGCGACGGTGATCGCTAAAGCAAAAGGTTTGGAAAGATCAGGTTCACGATTGCTGCGTTCTGAAAAGCTGAGCGTAACGGCGGTGCTGGAAACCAGACCACCAAGAAAGCCCGTGATTCCAATCCCCTGCTCGGGGCCAATAACCTTGATCGCAACATATCCTAAAAAACTGATCCCCGAGATAAAAACAACCATCAACCAAATCTTGAAAGGATTGAGGACATCAAAGGGAGGCGGAAGAAAAGATTGATTAGGGAGAATTGGCAAAACAATCGCTGAAATTACAGCAAGTTGCAACGCAGCAGAAATATCTTCTCTCGTCAGCGAACGCGCAAAACGATCTGTTTCCAGCTTAACGGAAAGCATGACTGTGGTTGCGATACCAATCGCAAGAGCGAGGGTGAGATAGCCCCAATACGCTAAAGAGCCTGTGGTAATCGCGATCACTATTGCAACCTCGGTCGTTAAACCAACCTGTCCCTTGCGAGCATCAACCAGATAAGCCGCTGTGATAAAAGCACCAAAAATGAGAATGATGCCAACAAAAGCCAGCGCAGAATTGAGTTCGTCGGCAGCCATTGCGGCTAATGCCCCTGCAAGACCAAATAAAGCAAAGGTGCGCTCGCCTGCGATAATGTCACGATCTGGGTCGCCGTGCGCAAATTCACGTTGAAGACCGATCAAAAATCCAATTGCCAGAGCCACCCCAAATCGTAGAAAAAGGTCTGTATTTTCCATCATTTGATTTATCCTGCGTAATTAGAAAGAGACCTTATATGATCGCTTGGTTCCTTTTTGTGCCCCGCCCCTCTGGCTCCCCCCGCGCGCAGGGCACTCTGCGAGTATGCTTCGCGAAGGATAAGTGGGGGCAGTTAATATCTAATATCGATTCGTATGAATATGTGTTATTGCCACCGCAAGGGCATCTGCTGCATCGTCGGGGCGAGGGATTTTCTCAAGATTAAGCATCATCCGCACCATTTCTTGCACCTGACGTTTTCCTGCCGAGCCATAACCTGATACGGCTAATTTGATTTCGTTGGGGGTATATTCGGCAGGCTCCATCCCCGTTTGGGCAAGGGCGAGCATAACAACGCCGCGTGCCTGTCCAACAGCAATTGCATTGGTGACATTCCGTGAAAAAAACAACTTCTCCACCGCACAGCGTTCTGGGCGATGGAGATGCAGGAGTTCGTTAAGTTGCTCGTAAATAGAAACGAGACGTTCGTGAGCTGGTGTTTTTGCGGGAGTAGAGATTACGCCATAAGCAATGGCTTCGAGGCTGGTATCACGATGTTGACGAACAAAACCATAGCCAGTGGTCGCCGTACCGGGGTCGATCCCTAAAACCAGGCTCATTACTCTGTTGCAAGGGCTTCCATTGCCTCGTCGGAGATACTCATATTGTGATACACATTTTGAACATCGTCCAATTCTTCGAGGTGTTCAACCACTTTGAGCACTTGAAGGGTATCAGAGACCTCGAGTGCCATTTCTTGTTTGGGTTCCATGCGCAAACCGGCATCTTCAATGTCAACATTGGCGGCACGTAATGCATCACTAATATCTTTGTAAGTGCTTACAGGACCTACGATCTCGATCATGCCATCGTCTTCAGTCACATCGTCTGCACCAGCTTCAATCGCTAACTCAAAGGCAGAATCAAAATCCATTTTTTCTGCAGAGAAAGTGAAAAAAGTAATTCGGTCAAATTGCCACATCACCGAGCCATTTTCACCAAGACTGCCGCCATATTTATCCAAACCATGTCGGACTTCAGCAACTGTGCGGTTCTTATTCTCGGTCATACATTCCAGGATTACGGCTACGCCATTGGGCGCATAGCCTTCATAGGTGACTTCCTCGTATACAACGCCGTCTTTATCTTCGCCAGTACCTTTCTTGATCGAGCGTTCGATATTATCTTTGGGCATATTGCCAGCGCGGGCTTTTTCTATCGCCAAGCGCAAGCGGAAGTTGGTATCAGGGTCCCCACCGCCTTCACGAGCTGCGAGCGTCACTTCTCGGCTCAGACGGGTAAATGCTGCGCCACGTTTTGCGTCAGCAAGACCTTTTTTTCGTTTAATCGTTGACCACTTGGAATGACCAGACATGGGTATTTCTCCTTCTTTACACCTTAATCTCAAAGGATTGGGGGAATTTATATTGGGGTCTTTCTATTATAACGGGATTTGGGAGATTAGGTGATTAGGAATTAGGAAGTTTTATCTTCTCATGAAGCCGCTCTGAAGCCCAATAGCCCAATCCATTCGTTTGTTTTTTCTTGCTTGTATTGCAGCTTTTTCATGCTCATATGCTAGAGCAATTAACTCAACGCGCCAATTTTCGGTGTCTTTTTCAAGTATGGCATAACGAGCATGTGCTGAGCCTGTCTCTACGACATGGTACTCTGGCTCAACGTCATCATATGCTGGTAGCCCAACACTGCCTGGGTTCACGACCATCTGATTCTCTGACACATGAACCACTCTGGGAATATGGGTATGCCCGCATAAAATTATTGGGGCTTTTTCATCTTTGAGCCGCTCTTTAATTGTGTCTGGGGATGCTAATTTTGTATGCCCGCTTTCTACTCTTTCCAGCAGGTATAGGCTGTCATTTTTTGGCGTTCCATGAAAGAGCACGATCTCTTTTCCAATTTCTGCGCGCTCAGGTAAGCCCTCTAGCCATTCTATGTCTGCTGGATTTAATAGCCTACTTGCATATTTATCTGATGCCCCCTGTGTATCAATTTCTTGAGTGAGAATCTGGCGCTCATGATTCCCGCGAATCTGTATCCAGTCTTGCAGCCTAAGATAATCCAAAGTTTCTTTAGGCCATAAGGGTCCTGAGATATGATCGCCCAAATTTAGAACCAGATCAACATTTCTTTGGACTATATCCGCGACCACTTTTTTCAAAGCAACCAGATTTCCATGGATGTCAGATAATACCGCGATCTTTCTCATTTCATTATTTGTCCTATCCAAGCAACTAAACCACCTTCCTCCCCTTTTGCGGCGCGGGTGCTTTGCCCATTGCGGCATCCAGCGCCTGTTGGATGGAGCGCACTTCGATAATTTGAATATCTTTTGTCCACGGCTCAGATTTGCGCAGGCGCTTTGGCACGATTGCCACCTTGAACCCAAGTTTTGCCGCTTCGCGCAAACGCAAAGGCATCTGCGATGGCATTCTTAATTCTCCAGCCAAGCCCAATTCCCCGATCAAAACGGCATCGGCGCGAACGGGTTTGTCTCGCATCGAAGAAGCGATAGCCGCAGCAATTGCCAAGTCAGCGGCAGGCTCATCTATTTTCAAGCCACTAACGACGTTCACAAAAATATCCTGTTCGGATAGATTCACACGTGCTCGGCGCGTCAACACCGCTGCGATTAATAACAACCGATTGAAGTTGACACCGTTCGGCGTGCGACGCGCGTTTCCGAAATTGGTCGGGCTCGTTAGGCCTTGGATCTCGATCAAAAGTGGACGTGTACCCTCCATCGTCACCGCGACGGATGATCCCGGTGCATTGACCATTCTCTCTGCCAAAAACGCTTCCGAGGGGTTGCTGACTTCGACCAGTCCGCGTTCATGCATTTCAAAAACGCCCACTTCTGCTGTTGCACCAAAACGATTTTTAACCGAGCGCAAAAGTCGATAGGCCTGATAACGATCTCCTTCGAGATGTAAAACTGTATCCACAATATGTTCCAAAACGCGCGGTCCCGCGATTGTTCCTTCTTTAGTGACATGCCCGATCACAAAAACTGAAATTCCGCTGGTTTTTGCAAGCTCCCGCAATTGCGATGAGCATTCCCGCACTTGTGTTACCGACCCTGCCGAAGAACTTAATTCCGGGATATAGGTCGTCTGGATAGAATCAACGATCAAGAGCGTTGGCTTGATCTCTCGAATATGATCCATGATTACATCGAGATTGGTTTCTGTCACGAGAAAAAGCTCTTCAGGTAGGGAGATAGAACCACTTTTCTCATCAGCGTTGTGCGCCATAATGCGCGTTGCCCGCATCTTGATCTGCCGTTCAGATTCTTCGCCGGAAACGTATAAAACACGCTGTTTACTTGCCATCCCCATTGTCATTTGCAGCAACAACGTCGATTTGCCGATTCCCGGATCCCCGCCAATTAACACGATGGAGCCCGGGACAATTCCGCCACCCAAAACACGGGCGAATTCGCCGATGGGCACATGGATGCGATCTTCCGCGCCCACATCAATATCCGGTAAGCGGCGCGGGGTGGAACGTCCACTTAATCCTCTGACGACACTGCTTGGTTTTGAAATTTCGTCTTCGCGCACGATCTCTTCGATCATGCTTCCGAAGGCTTCGCATTTGGGGCATTTGCCCATATATTTGGGCGAGGTGCCGCCACATTCCTGACAGAGGTAACGGGTGTTTGTTTTTGCCATAGGATTTCCAATGTTGATCTGAGTAGAGACACAATAATGCTCTTAGCGGATAATATTAAAAGTATAACAGAATTTATGTTCTCTTTTTAAACAGTGACAAAATGAGAACTTTGCGGTAATATTAGAACGCTTGTTCTATAAAGCAAAAAAACAGAAAGTTTTAAGAGAAGAAAAATGCCCTCAATAGTGTTAGAGCACTACTGAGGGCCACAAATCAAACCAGGGTCACTGGGCTGACATGCTCATTCATTATACTGTATTTCGTATACCCCTGGCTATTAGTTGTGGGGTATTCTTTTTCCCCACAAAGGGCAATATATGAAGGGAAACTATAAAAATATTTACTTCTATGGGGTATTCGCTTTGCTGATTCTTTCTTGCAGTCTGGTCAATAACATCCCAAGTAATCAAGTAACGAAATCAGCTTCAGAATATTCAGAAGCAAGAGAGTTAACACTTCCACTCGATAAACCAAAACCTGAGCATTGCACTGTAGAAACAAAACATGAACAAGGGAAAGTAAATCTCCGGGTTGGTCCGGGGACGGCTTTTGATGTTCTGGTTGTGCTTCAAGAAGGAGACAGACTCGAAGCCTTAGCTTTTGGGGATTGGTTAAAGGTTAGCGCTACCAATGGGGTAAGCGGATATATAAATTCAAATTATTGTACGATAGGAGAATAAAAAATGAAGAATCTTACTGAATGGATAGGAAAATTATTATTTTGGGCAATGGCAACAGCATTAATTGTTTATGCTGCATCCCGAACACTGGATTTTGTGAACACCACATTATCTGCAGATGATCAAATTATCGGTTATTTAGCGCTATTTGCTACAACAGGTGGTGCTATTGCATGGCTGGCTGTCTTTCTGCATAATTCTAAAGGTCTTGCGCAAAAAGGTATTGCTCTGATCATGATTGTGATTGATGTATTAGGTGAGATTTCGCTTTTTACGATCGACACCTTAATGAGAAGTGGACAGAATGGATTAACTGCAACCCTTACTCCTGAAGAAATACGTGCAACAGTCATGGGCATGTCTCTTCTCATCGGAGTGAATATCATCGCTACCTTTGCCTACCATGTGATGGATACGGATAATATGGCCGCTATGGAGGATCATCTTTCAGATTGGCAAATAGACCTTGCCATACAAAAAGCTAAAAGGGAAAAAGCTACAAGTATCGCGAATGAGATCGCTCAACGAGAAGCTGACTTTTATGCAATAGCGCAAAAAACAAAAGATCGCAGTGATAAATCTCTACCAGACAGAACTATTGCAGATGCCTTTGGTAGCTTATTCAGGAAAAATGATAGACACGAAGAGATGCAGTTGGTAGCAGCAGAGACAGTAGACATGCCAGAGCTAAAGAAAGTGAAAAGAGGAGAACAGAAAAATATTTCTTCACAGAAAACATCTTGATTTAGAAAAACAAGTCATCCAACATAAACTTCGGATGACTTGTTTTATTACCTGATGTTACGCAAAAAAGACGCTTGCGCTTTATATCCGCCTCTCTGTCCTATTGGGCATCTTCGCGAAGCATATCCGAAGGGTGCCCCCAAATTCCAAAAGCATGGAATTTAGGGGAGAGAGATGAAATTATATTTTTCCCTGACAAGATTTTTCTCTCCTGTCCCCTATTTTGCTTGCAAAATGGGGGACGCCCCAGCGAAGCTAGGGGCAGGGGGCTGAATGTCTTGATTGTATAAGGACGTGCGTAACATCAGTTATTACATCAGGGCTTTTCTAAAGCTGAGAAGAATTAGACAAAAGCAAAAAAACCATCTAACAAGAAACTAATATTGCCTCGCTATAATGAATTTCTACCACGGAGGTACTTTTATGGGTTTCCACGGAGCAGGCTGGTTTGCTTATTTAAAACATGACGAAAAACGTGACCAACCAAAGGTCACACGAGAATTGGTCAAACGAGTGGCAGCATTTGCACGACCTTATGGCTTTCAAGTTTTGGGCTTATTACTCACAATTTTATTGATCTCAGGCATAACACTAATCTCCCCATTGCTCTATAGAGATCTGATCGATAACGCAATCCCGAACGGAGATTTAACGCGTCTCAACTGGCTCGCTTTGGGCATGATCGGTGTTCCCATTCTAAATGGCGTTATCGGCGTTTTGCAACGTCAACTCAACTCCCGCATCGGCGAGGGTGTTATCTACGATCTGCGCCGAAGTCTTTACGCACATTTACAGCGTATGTCGCTACGCTTTTTCACACAAACACGTACGGGCGAATTGATGTCTCGCCTAAATAATGATGTCATCGGCGCGCAGAGAACCATTAGCAACACTTTGGTTTCCATCGTTTCTAATCTTGTCTCTTTTGTCGCTACTTTGGGCATTATGCTCGCCCTCGAGTGGCGTCTAACGCTATTGGGTTTGGCAATCTTGCCTCTATTTATTTTCCCCGCGCGCCGCGTTGGACGTGTTTTGCGTGATCTTCGCCGTCAGTCGATGGAATTCAACGCCGAAATGAACGCCACCATGAACGAAACCCTGAATATCAGCGGTGCAATTTTGGTCAAACTCTTCGGGCGTGAAAAACGTGAGTTGGATCGTTTCAGCAGCGACGGTGCTTCCGTCCGAGATATTGGTATCCGCTCGGCAGTCGTTGGACATTGGTTCTTCATGATGCTCAGCGTTGTCAGCGCGGTCGGCTCGGCAGTCGTTTTCTGGATCGGCGGTCATCTCGTTTTGCGCGGCGAGTTCACCATCGGCACGATCGTCGCTTTCGGCGCTTATCTCACGCAAATGTATGGGCCACTGATGTCCCTGACAAATGCCCAAGTCGAATTTGCCCAAAGCATGGTCAGTTTTGAGCGCGTCTTTGAAGTCCTCGATATCCCCATCGAGATTGCCGAAAAGAAATCCGCACGCACCTTAGAATCAGTCGAGGGTCGCATCGAATTTGAAAATCTTTCCTTTGCTTACGAAGGCCTCGGGAAAGATGAAAAAGTTGGCTTGGATGAAATCGCACGTTTCTCATGGAGGGGCGGCGGGGAAGCTCTGCTAAAACGTGGCAAGCAAAAATCGGATGAAAGCGATTCGCCCGTGGCTTCAACTGGGTCACGTTTCAAATGGGCGCTACAAGACCTGAATTTTAGTATTGACCCCGGTCAACTCGTGGCGCTCGTCGGTCCCAGCGGCGCAGGCAAAACGACCACGACCTACATGATCCCGCGTTTATACGACCCCACTGAAGGTTCTATCCGTTTAGATGGGCACGATATTCGCGACCTGACCCTTAATTCCCTTGCCGAAAATATCGGCATGGTCACACAGGAAACCTATCTCTTCTATGAAACGATCGGCGCAAATTTGCGTTATGCCCGTCCCGACGCAACGGATGAGGAAGTGATCGCCGCCTGCAAAACAGCCAATATCCACGATTTTATTGAAGGCTTAGAAGATGGTTACGATACCGTCGTCGGCGAACGTGGATATCGTCTCAGCGGAGGAGAACGTCAGCGTGTGGCGATAGCTCGTGTTGTCCTAAAAGACCCACGCATTTTGGTTCTAGACGAAGCCACATCTCACCTTGATTCTCTCTCTGAAGAGCTGATCCAGAATGCTTTGCAGGAGGTGATGAAGGGACGCAGCAGTCTGGTCATCGCGCATCGCCTTTCAACAATTCTTGCGGCAGATAAAATTTTAGTAATGAAAGACGGAAAACTGGTTGAGCAAGGCACACACAAGGCATTGCTAAAAAATAGCGGTTTATATAAAGAACTTTACGAAACGCAATTTAAGACGGCGTAGTAAAGCAAAAGAGTAATGTCTTTGCGAGGCAGTTTTATCGCGGAAGCAATCTCCTTCTTTATAGAGGAGATGCCACGTCGCACAAGCACGCTCCTCGCAGAAACATGTCTTAAATGATGGAGAAGAATATGATCACAATCCACCCCTACAAAGAAAAAGATTGGCAAAGTGTCTGCGCCATCCACGATGCCGTCGCCCAGATGAACTAAAAGACTCCTGCGACCCCAAACAGTTGTGCCCACAAGTACACCACCTCCCTTAAATAATTAACATGAAAAAAAACTTTTTTTGATATTTATTGCAGTATCTATCATAATCTATTGTCTTTCTGGTGTTCTTTTTTTGGAAACTACAGCCCATGTATTAATTTCTCGAAGTCAAATAGAGGCAGGAAAGCAATTGCTTGCTATTTGTTTGGCATTACACCCAGACAACAATAGCTGCTTAGCTCAAACTGCACAGCTCATTTTCATGAAGGAAACTTTGAAGAGGCTATAACAATAAAGAGCCAAGTAATAGCAAATGACCCTGAGTACTGGGGATATTATATGGACAGAGGAGATATTTTCAGACTTTCCGCTTATCAAATTGCCAAAGAAGGGAATACTGAACAAGCTTTAGAGTATATGACAAAAGCTCACAAGGATTATAGTGATGCTATTGAACTTTCTCCTAACACTTCAGTATTGTATTCAAAACGAGCGCAAGTATATTTTGATACAGCACATTATGACGATGCACTAAAAGATACTGAACAAGCTTTGCTTATCAACCCGAACCAAGGAGAGGCGTATGTGCTTCGGGCGTTAACTTATTGGATCGGTTTTGAAGACATTCCATCGGCCTGCTATTACCTAAAAATAGGCCAGAATTTATTTACAAAGCAAGGAGATGAAGAAGGATTGGTAATAATAATGTCCTATCATGATTTGGTATCTGCTTGCGGCTTGTCTCCTGCAAATTAGAGCAGGAAATTTAAATATCTGCTCCCAGACCTGACAGGTTTCTAAAACCTGTCAGGTCTCTTTCGTTAAATTCTTACCCTCTCCACTTTAAAAGGCATATTCCTGTCAACTTCCCCATCCATAGCATACGCTACTTTATAACCAGAAAAAACTGCATCTGCAATAATGCCAGGAGCTTCGGCATCTCCGATTACTTTTAGGCTGTTTAGTTTTCTGGATTTTAGTGATGGTTTCAATGCCTGATAGAGTGCATCGTTTGATAAGCTGTCTGTAAGCAAAAGAACAGAATCAATATCTATCGGCGTTTTCTGACCAGAGACAGAACAAAGCAAAGATGCTTGCTTTGGCTGGATATCTGTCAGTATCTTTTGCGTAAATATCTTAATATCAGCTTTTAGCATCTTTTGATGAATCCTCCCCTGCTCAAGCGTATATTGAGACCAATAAGCTACCTGTGGTGCTGGCGTTGCGATAGAAACCTCGCAACCCTGTTGGTGGAGTAATTCTGCGAGTACGCTGCCCATATAGTAATGGTCATCATCGTAGATCAAAACGTGCCCTGTGGGCATTTTTCCACCCATAAGATCGTCTGGGGTGAAAACATTGGGGAGAGAATAACCTGAAATTGGGTAATATTGATGCCGGCCAAGCCCATCTTTTCGCCAACTTGCTCCGGTTGCGATAATCACATCTTTGATGCCTGTTTCCAGAATATCATCAACGGACATTGGGCTGCTCGGATAGAGCGAGACATTTTTCATTTTCTCGATCTGTGTTAAACGCCAATCTGCCACGCGCCGCCATTCGATCAGACCGGGCAAAGCAGATTCACAGATCACGCGACCACCGAACTCACGTTCTTTCTCAAGCAGAAGTACATCGTAGCCTCTCACGCCCAAAACACGTGCGGCTTCGAGGCCGGCAGGGCCGCCTCCCACGACGAGGATTTCTTTATCCTGTTTTTTGATGTGGATTCGCTCGGGGTGCCATCCCCTCCGCCACTCCTCCCCCATGGTTGGATTTTGTGTACAGCGAATGGGCACGCTCAAATTATCCGCGCTCACGCAAATATTGCAACCGATGCACTCACGAATATCTTCAATACGATCCTCTTTGATCTTCTGCGGCAAAAATGGATCGGCTATGGAAGGACGTGCCGCGCCCACAAAATCAACGATGCCGCGTTCGACGACGGAGAGCATGGCATCGGGTGTGGTATAACGGCCCACGCCGACGACGGGCTTGGTGGTGAGTTTTTTGACGAAGTTGATATATTTTTCCTGATAGCCTTCTTTTTTGAAACGGGCAGTAGCCGAATCATTTTCCCAACCACTGATATTCACATCCCAAATATCTGGGAGTTCTGCCAGATGTGCAATAATATCGTGCCCCTCTCCTGATGAAGAAATGCCTTCATCTTCAAGCAATTCATCAACGGCTAAACGGACAGCTACGGCACAAGTATCTCCTACCGCATCTTTGGTGTCTTCAATTAGCTCTCTCAGAAGACGTGCTCGATTTTCTAAACTTCCCCCATATTCGTCCATGCGGTCGTTATAGCGTTTCAGCAAAAAGTGCATCGGTAAAGCTAAATTATGGCCTGCATAGCAGTAGATAATGTCGAAACCTGCTTTTTTAGCACGAATGGCAGCAGCTCTATGCCACCGACGTAGATTACGGATATCTTCTTTGTCCATACGCCGAGTTTGTCTAGGATGAAAACCGTTTACGCCCACAGAGCGTGGCCCAAACCCTGTGGAGCGTGAATATAAATTTGATGCATTATGCCCACTATATACCAATTGAATACCTGCCAAAGCACCATGCTCATGGACAGAATAAGCCATTAAAGCTAATGCGGGAATATCTTTATAACTCCAAAGCCGCCCTTCAATACTTGATGAGAGATCGGAGCTATGGTGGATCTCGACTTCTTCGGTGCAGACAACGCCCCAGCCCCCTTCGGCTTTGATTCCACGCATTTTTGCCAAAGCTCTGGGCATTCGGTAGCCCATGCCGTTGCAATGCGGTACTTGATAGAAACGATTCGGCGCAGTTACGGGGCCGATCTTCAGCGGTTGAAAGAGAATGTCAAATTTATTTTCCATACCCAGATTTTATCAAGTCTTTTCACAGTACAAATCAGAGAACAGAAAAACACCTAGGTCACTACAAAATTGAGTAAATGGATGAGGGTATAATCCTCCCCATGCAAAAGAAACTTCTTCGCATCTTCTTATGGATATTTCTTGGTCTCATTGCGCTGGTTGGGCTTTATAATTTGCCACCTATTCATTCGCGGCTCTCATGGCGCGTGGATAATTTGCGAACCCAGGTTAAGTATTATTTCAATCCGCCCGACGAAGCGATCTTTGAGCCATCTACACCTGTGCCGACAAGTGCGGTTTCAGAACCAACTGCTACTCTCACATCAACTCCTGAAGCAGATATTTTATCTACATCTGTACCCACGCTCACGCCGACCATTGTCTCTACGCCTTATCCTGAGATATCTCGTGTACAAAATGTGGTCTATATAGATCAGGAAAATCGCTGGAATTATTGCGGTCCATCCAATTTGACAATGGCTCTCATTTTTTGGGGCTGGAAAGGTAATCGGGATGACATCGCCAAAGTGATCAAACCGGGTGTTATCGATGAGGACTTGGATTTCATCCAACGTGGGAAAACGGACAAAAATGTCATGCCCTACGAGATGGTCGATTTTGTCAATGAGCAAACCGAATTCAGGGCTTTGTCCCGTTATGGCGGAGAGATCGACCTGCTTAAAAAATTCATCGCGGCTGGCTATCCTGTCCTGATAGAAAAAGGTCGCTCCGAAAAAGATTACACTGGCAAAGTTGGCTGGCTCGGACATTATCAATTTGTGACCGGCTACAACGATGTCGGTGAGAATTTCATTGTGCAAGATACTTATAACGATGGGCCAAATCATCCTGTTGAGTATCCCGTTTTTGAAGAGGGGTGGCGTTCTTTCAATAATCTTTTTATTGTCGTTTATCCACCAGAACATGAAGAAAATGTCCTTGAGATACTCGGATTATGGCAAGATGAAAACTGGGTCAGTGAACGCGCGTTGGAAAAAGCGCAAGCCGAAGAAAACGAACTGGAAGGCAACGATCAGTTTTTTGCGATTTTCAATCAGGGCACAAATCTTGTCAATTTACAACGCTATGCAGAAGCCGCCACAGCTTTTGACCGCGCTTTTGCGCTCTATGCCGAACTTGGTCAGGAAGAAACCCAACGCCCTTATCGCATTATGTGGTATCAGACATCTCCGTACTGGGCATATTTTTATTCGGGGCGTTATCAAGATGTGATCAATCTCGCCGATACAACACTTAACGAAACCATCAGCGAGCCAACCCTCGAAGAAAGCCTTTATTGGCGTGCCATGGCAGAATATGCTGTCGGCGATTATGCAACCGCTTTTGCCGATATGCGTGAAGCGGTGCGCTTGAACCCCCATTTTTCGCCTGGTGTATTTTATCTTGAGCAGTGGGGTGTGGAATGACTCTATACTGTGCATGTCACTGCGAGGAAGGCGACAGCCTGACGCGGCAGTCTCTTTCACTGTCGTGGAGATTGCCACACTCTGCTACGCTTCGTTCGCAATGACAAAATTACTCTTATGAAAATACTTCACTTTGCTGATGCACATATCGACATGGCGAACTATGGTCGCCACGACCCTGAAACGGGACTTCCGCTTCGGGTTTTGGATTTCCTAAAATCGCTGGATACCATTGTGGACACAGCTATCGACGAAAAAGTGGATCTCGTTATTTTCGCGGGCGATACATACAAGGATCGTTCACCTGCTCCCACTTATCAACGTGAGTGGGGCAAACGCATCTACCGTTTATCCGAAGCCCAGATCCCAACGCTTCTGCTCGTGGGGAATCACGATCTTTCCCCAGCAACGGGACGTGCCCATGCCCTGCAAGAATTTGGCACATTGCAAGTTCCGCATGTCCATGTGCTTGATAAACCCCAATTTCTCGGCGCAGATGAGCTTGGTCTCCCCGTGCAAGTGATTGCTCTCCCTTGGGTCTCCAAATCGGGGATGATGGCTTTCTCGCAAATGAGCGGAGAAGAGTCTGAAAAGGTCTATGACAGACTTGAAGAATTGCTCGGTGATTTTGTAGAAAGCTGTTTCGAGAAAATTGACGATGAACTCCCCGTTATCCTGACAGCGCACGCCTCTGTGCAAGGCGCAAAATATGGCGCAGAAAGGATGGTCATGCTCGGCAACGACCTTGTTTTATCTGGCTCATTGGTCAAAAATGACAAACTTGATTATGTCGCGCTGGGGCACATCCATAAACCGCAGAACCTAAATGAGAATGCACATCCGCCCGTGATCTATCCTGGTTCGATCGAGCGCGTGGATTTTGGAGAAGCCAAAGATAAAAAATACTTTGTCATCGCTGATGTGAATAAAGGCAAAACAGAAGTGGAATGGCGCGAACTGACGGGCATCCGCCCATTTTTGGATGTTTTTGCAAAACCACCCTCCGAACTAGGACTGACTGAATTTCTTATCTCAAAACTTCCCGCAAAAGAAAAACTAAAAGACGCTATTTTGCGATTAATTATTGAATACCCTCGTGAATGGGATACGTTAATCGACGAGCCGGCTTTACGAAAATACACAGCAGAGGCCTTTGAATTCCATCTCGTCAAACGCCCACAAGTAGAGGCGCGCATCCGTTTGGCTGCTGACCAAACAGTAAGTAGTCTCGCCCCGCTGGAGTTGCTGGAGCAATACTGGAAAACACTCCATGCCGATGAAGGGGAAGCAGAAATTTTACAAAAGATGGCACGAGAAGTTGTAAATAACGAAAAAGGCGAGCTTTAGGCTCGCCTTCTTTTTTAGTTTAGAACTCATAAAATAGCATGTCATTGCGAACCCCGATGCTTTTGGGGGTGAAGCAATCCCCTACCCATTTTTGGAGATTGCCACGTCAGGCTAAAGCCTTCCTCGCAATAACAAAATTATCATTCGCTATTTTTAATGCTCATGCCCTTCATGGTGTACATGCCCATGTGCCAATTCTTCTTCACTTGCTTCACGAATATCAATAACTTTCACAGCAAAAAGTAATTCTTTTCCAGCCAAGGGGTGATTAAAATTTAACAAAGCGATATTATTTTCAATTTCTTCAATGCGCGCGTAGGCTGGTTGGCCTTCTTCATTTTGTACTTGCAACTCTATCCCAACTTCCATAGGGATATTTTCGGGGAATTGATTAGTCGGGATTTCCATGAAGGCTGTTTCGTCTGCTATGCCATAGCCATCTTCGGGCTTAACAGTCACATCTTTGCTTTCGCCGATTTTCATACCCAGCATCTCACGCTCTAATCCGGGGATGATATTCCCTTTTCCCTGTAAAAACTCCAATGGCTCTCGCCCTTCAGACGAATCGATCACCTCACCATCTACGGTCAGGGAATATTCCATTGCTACAATAAGATCATCTTTTACTATTTTTTCTTCTGTCATTTTTGCTCCTTTTAACGGCTAAGTCGCCAAGACAAAAAAACTTGGCGACTCGGTATATGATTTTAGGCTTAGGGGTATAGCTCTCTCAGCTTGCTCTCAACCTCTTCGTAAGCCTGCTTAAGCGGAGGGATGAGGGGCTCTAAACCGGCAAGAGGCTCGGATCCGCCTCGTTTTTCGAGGTTGGCAAGCAAGCCAGAAAGGGGTATGGCGCCGACGGTTGCCGCAGTCGACTTAAAAGTATGCGCAGCACGCACAAATCCCTCTGCATTATCTTTTGTGAGTGCTTCATCCATTGCTGAAAACAACTCACGTGCATTGGAATAAAAACTTCCCAAGATGTCGGCGATAAATTCATCGGCCTCATCTTCCATTACTTCTCGGTAGGCTTCAAGAGCAGAAGGGTCTACTATCATTTTCTTTTCCTTTTAGAGTGAAGAAGACTCAACATGATTCCCGCCTTTTTCTTTGGCCCTATAAAGAGCTTCATCGGCGGTCTGGATAATATCATCCAACAGAGCAACTGCGCCAGTGACTTTAACCTGGGTAGCAACACCTGCACTCGCAGCAAGAGAGAATACGCCTCCCTTAGGAAGGGCAAGTTCTACGAGTTTAATACCTTCGATAATACGCTGCGCGGCATTTTTGGCGTCTTCAGCTGTGGTCCCGGGCAATACGACTAAAAACTCGTCACCTGCCCAGCGGCCAATGCCATCATAAGCTCTACTGCGTTCTTTGATAACTTGAGCGACAAGCTTGAGAGCCTCATCGCCTCTTAGATGTCCGTATTGGTCATTAACTTCTTTAAACTTATCTATATCAAGAAAGATCACAGAAATTGGCTCAGAAACGCGACGTGCGCGTTCTAACTCACCACGCGCAAATTTATAGATCGCACGTCGGTTTAGTAGCCCTGTCAGGCTATCTACCATGGCCAGCTTTTCAAGCTGATTATTGGCCAGTGTTAGGTTATCTTCGAGGGCAAGCAAACGTTCACCAACTGCTACGCGTGCTTCCAACTCAGCTGGGTTAAAAGGTTTTGTCAGGTAATCATCTGCCCCGGCATAAAGCCCTTCTACAATATCCTCATCCTTACTATTTGATGTGACCAAAATTGTGTAGACATAACTGGGCAATGTTGTCGCGCGGATCTTCTTAATGAGCTGAACGCCGTCCATGATCGGCATATTCCAATCTGTGATGACAAAGCGAAGGTGCTCTTCTTGGATTTTTTTCCAGGCAGCTTCTCCGCTTTCTGCAAGAACGATCGTATGCCCCAAACGAGTTAACGTCTTCTCAACCACACGGCGAGCTACATGTTCGTCATCAACAACCAGAATTTTCAGCATAGCGACATTATACTTTAACTTTTCTCTGATTTGACAAAGACCAGCCCATAAGGTTAAATAGAGTTACATTCGAACGGGGAGCCTGTAATGGCTGAGAGGAGCGTAGTCGCTCGACCCGCATAACCTGATCTGGATAATGCCAGCGGAGGGACTTTGCCTACACCAACCAACATCCTTCCCTCTGGCGAGGATGTTTTTTTATGCCCAAACGAGCCCTCATCTTTATTAATGGGGATTTGCCAAACTTGGATGCCACGCGCGGAATAATTCGCCCTGACGATTTCATCATCGCCGCAGATGGCGGGACTCGGCACGCACTTGCTTTGGGCTTGCTCCCCTCTGTTGTCATTGGCGACCTCGATTCGCTTGATCCTGTTAATCGGCGCGTTCTCGAAGAGAATCGTGTCAAAATAATTGAATATCCGCAAGACAAAGATGAGACGGATATCGAATTGGCCTTAGCCTACGCAATAGAAGCGGGTTATAAGAAAATTTGTCTCGTTGCTGCGCTTGGCGGACGGCTTGATCATACACTTGGCAATCTATCTTTACTCAGCGATGTCTCTCTCTCGGGGCTGGATGTGCGCATTGATGACGGGGTGGAAGAAGTGTTTTTCACACGGCATCAAGCCAAAATCCTGGGGCGGATCGGAGATATCGTTTCCCTCATCCCCTGGGGGAATCCAGTTATAGGAATCCACACCGAGGGGCTACGTTGGCAACTATCCGATGAGACTCTTTACCCCCACAAAACGCGCGGAATCAGCAATGAAATGATCGCTGAGGCTGCGGAAATCCAAATTGAGAGCGCTTTGCTGCTCGTTATTCACACCCGACAAGAGGGTGCGTCGCACCAAATTAACGGAAGGTGCCTGTAGATGAGCCAAAAGCCCATTATCGGCAACTTGTTATAAACGATGGTGCGACGCACTCCATTTATCCAAAAGGAATTCCAAATGAAAAAACTTACCCTACTCATTTTTGTCTTTGCCCTCGCCGCCTGCGCCCCACAAGTGCTTGAAGGGCCAGCCACGCTAACCGTGATGACCCATGACTCTTTTGCCATCAGCGAAGAGGTTGTGCAAGCCTTCGAAGCAGAACATTACGCAAAGGTTGTTTTTCTCGCCAGCGGTGATTCTGGCTCAGTACTTAATAAAGCTGTGCTGACAAAAGATGCCCCCCTCGCCGATCTTCTTTTCGGTGTAGATAATACTTTCCTCTCACGCGCCCTCGATGCAGAGATTTTTGAAACCTACGATGCGCCTGCTTTGGCAGAAATTCCCGCTGAGTTTCAACTTGACTCTGAAAACCGAGCTCTGCCCATCGATTTTGGTGATGTCTGCATTAATTACGACAAAGCCTATTTCACAGAAAAAGGTCTGGATGTGCCCGCCAGCCTCGAAGACTTGCTAAAACCAGAATATAGAGCTTTGCTTGTCGTTGAAAACCCCGCTACATCCTCCCCCGGCTTGGCCTTTCTAATGGCCAGCGTGGCTCATTTTGGCGAAGAGGGCTATCTCGATTTTTGGGCAGCTTTACGCGAAAATGATGTTGCCGTAGCAGATGGTTGGGAAACGGCCTATTATACGAATTTCAGCGCATCCTCAGGACAAGGTCCGCAGCCCATGGTCGTTTCTTATGGCTCCAGCCCTGCTGCCGAAGTGATCTTTGCCGAAACAGCGTTGGATGAAGCACCAACTGCTTCTATTCTTGGCCCTGAAACTTGCTATCGACAAATAGAATTTGTCGGTATTCTGTCAGGAACAGAAAACCGCGCCCTCGCCGAATCTTTCGTAGATTTCATGCTTTCAGCAGAATTCCAGGAAGATTTGCCGATGCAGATGTTCGTCTACCCTGTTTTGACTTCTGCCCAACTCCCCAACGAATTCATTACACACGTTGAGATTCCCTCTGAGCCTGCCAGTCTTGACCCAGCTCTTATCGCCGAAATGCGTGAAACGTGGATACAGGCTTGGACGGAGACTGTCTTGAAGTAGTTTTTTCAACGCGAATTATTGCTAATATGCGAATGGCGCGAATAAAAGCCTTTAAAGTTTTAAAACATTCGCGTCGTTCGCGTAAGAATTTTTGAGAACCTTTTGAGATTAAAAAACTGGGCTCCTGCCCTCCTCTTTCTCGGACTCTTTTTCTTCTATCCCCTCGTCAAAATTTTGGCGTTGGGGGTAGATTCTCCTGAGTTCCTTGCGCCAGAAAGCTTAAAAATTGCCGCGGACAGTTTAGGTTTTACGCTTTGGCAAGCCCTGCTTTCTATGTTACTAACGCTCCTAATTGGCTTGCCCGCCGCCTATCTCTTTGCTCGATATGATTTTCGGGGAAAAACCCTTCTGCGCGCTCTCACAGCTGTACCTTTTATGCTCCCAACCGTCGTTGTTGCAGCGGGGTTTAACGCCCTACTCGGCGCACGCGGTTGGTTGAATTTAACGTTAATGAATCTCCTTAATCTGGAGACGCCACCTATCACGGTTCTATACACCCTCGGCGCAATTTTATTGGCACACGTTTTCTACAATACCACTATTGTTATCCGCGTCGTTGGAAATGCTCTCTCGCGCCTCGACCCACGTCTGAATGAAGCCGCTCGCATCTTGGGTGGAAATCGCTGGAAAGCCTTTTGGCAAGTTACTTTTCCGCTTTTGCGTCCTTCCATTTTTGCAGCAGCATTACTTGTTTTTCTCTTCGATTTCACCAGCTTTGGCGTGATCCTACTTCTCGGCGGCCCCAGTTTCGCCACCATTGAAGTGGAAATCTATATACAAACCCTCTCCATGCTCAATCTGCCTGTTGCTGCACTACTTTCAATTATTCAACTACTTTGCACCCTCGCCTTCTCTATTTTATATAGTCGAATGCTTGCAAAAACTGCTGTCCAGACAGCGCAACGCGAAAATCTGAATATTAGAAAGCGGGCAAAAAGCTTCAGAGGGCACATTTTTATTTTGTCTTTGGTGTCTGTTTTGATCGGTCTTTTTGTGTTGCCCATGCTCGCCTTACCCCTGCGCTCAGTCAGCCAATTGGATGCAGATCGTGGCGAACGCAGCACGCTAGAAACAGGTTTCACCACTGATTATTACGAAGAACTCTTCATCAATCGACGTGGCTCCCGTTTTTATGTGCCCCCCATTCAGGCCGCAAAAAACTCCCTCCAATATGCAGGAATCACTGTCGCGCTTTCTCTTCTCTTAGGATTTCCTGTCGCGTCTGCATTATCCAAACCGACACGCCTCGACCGCGCTCTTGACCCGATCCTGATGTTGCCTCTCGGCGCATCTGCAGTGACCCTTGGCTTGGGATTCATCATCGCTTTCAGCCGCCCACCGCTAAATTGGATCGCATCCCCTTTTCTCGTCCCTCTCGCCCATACGATGATCGCCTTGCCCTTCGTCATCCGCTCTTTGCAGCCAGCTTTGGCTTCCATTCCGCAACGATATAGAGAAGCAGCTGCCATGCTCGGCGCATCTCCCTTTAGAGTTTGGATCGAAGTGGATTTCCGGATCATCTTCCGTGCAAGCCTCGCTGCGGCGACATTTGCTTTTACCGTTTCATTGGGCGAATTTGGCGCGACCTCCCTTTTAGCTCGCCCGGCCTACCCGACCATCCCGACAGCGATATACAGATTTCTCTCCCAACCCGGCGGCCTGAATTATGGTCAGGCAATGGCAATGGCAACGATCCTGATGGCGCTAACAACCATAGGCATTTTTGTGATCGAGAAAATGAGATTATCTAATGCAGAATGGTAGTTGTAGATAAGTCATTAAACTGCTATATTCTGTACATTGCCACTCTTTGGGGTGGATATACAGAATGTTTCAGAGATATATAGTTAGCCCGCCCCTTCAAAAAGACGGGAAAATGGAGATGAGCAATGAAAACAGTACAACAAAGCTCTGCATGGTTCTCAAAACAAAATCTTTTGGTAAAAACCGCTATTGGTTGCTCAGGTTTATTTATGATCTGTTGCTTATGTAGTGTTCCAGTTGCAATTTTAATCCCATCAACTCCAACACCTGAAACAAGCACTACACCCGTTGCTCAAATTGAAACATCACCGCCAATTACTCAAACTGAAACACCTATCGAAATTCCCCTTTCAGCTACTAACACACCAGAGCCAACATACGCACCTCCGCCATCAACCGCTACGGCCACAGAAATTATATCTCTTCTAGATGTGTTCAACATTCTTGGAAAGCCAGTCAACGAAGTAGAAGCAATTGTAGGGTCAACAATCCTCGTTACTCCAAATGACGATAATGATGATAATTTATCTGGCGGTGAATATAGAGATTACATAATTGGGGAATACAGTGTTTTTGTGGTTTATGACAAAAACGGCATAGCAAGAGTATTTCAAGTCTTGGATGGTTTATCAGATGAAAATTACTCAATAGATGAATGGAATCTTATACTTCCAAAATTCGGCGTTTTCCTTAGTTCAGCACCTGAGCGAGAAGCCCCAGCAGCAGTTTATTGGGATAACTATGACGGTTATTTTATTGCTGTTGTTGCATCTGGCGCAAGTGGATCACCTGTTTGGACAGTACAAATCGCTGAAGCTGAATATGCTCCGTAAACAACGGCGGGCTAACTCCGCGTGAAGCTGACCCGCCTTCGGCTCTGGGTGGGTAGCGCAATGTTTGCTCTATTTGTTCAGGGTAAAATTGGGTTGCGTTTACAAAATCGGCGGGCAGCTGCGCAATTGATAGAAAAAAGGGACTTCCGCTAGAAGTCTCTTTTCCTTTCAAAAAAGGAATAAAATGAAACTCTCAAGTAAAAAACTAGACATCTATCTCAAAGAACAGGATTTCTCTGGTGTCGTTTCTGTCACCGAAAGCACTGAAATTCTTTTTCAACAGGCATTTGGCTATCGAGATATACCCAACAAAACCCCAAATCAGGTTGATACAAAATTCGGCATAGCATCGGGCACGAAATTATTTACGGCCTTAGGCATTGGTGCACTAATAGGGCAGGGAGAATTTTCTCTAGACACCAAAGTCTCTGAAATTGACGCATCATTTTGCTCGTTCATCGACCCCAATGCAACTATCTTAAATTTGCTAACGCATACCTCCGGCATATTCGACTATTACGACGAAGAGATCATTGAAGATTTTGATAATTTCTACCTTGATATTCCCTGGTACAAGCTGCATACCCCATCAGACTATCTACCCTTATTCACCGATCAAAAAATGAAGTTTGCGCCGAATGCCAGATTCTCTTATTCAAATGGCGGCTTTGTCTTTTTGGGGATATTGATCGAGCTGATCGCTCAAATGCCTTATCGAGATTTCATTTACGACGAAGTTTTGAAGCCTGCCAAGATGTTCAATTCCGGTTTCTTCGCGAGCAACGATCTGCCCGCAAATACGGCAAATGGCTATCAAAAAGATAGCCAAAGAACCAATATTTTCAACCTGCCCATTCGCGGCGCTGGTGATGGCGGCATGTATACAACTGCCCTCGATATGCAAGCTTTTTGGTCAAGTTATATGTCTTTTGATATCCTGAAAAAAGAGCTTACTGAAAAATTTCTTGAAACTCATCATCGTTTTGATGAAGTTGTTGGTTATGGTTGTGGTATCTACAAATATCTGGACAATAGTTGTTATCTGATCATTGGCAGCGATGCTGGCGTCGGCTTTACTTCTCACCACTATCCCGCTTCATCATTAACCATAACCGTATTGGCCAATCGCACAGATGGAGAAATAGGGATTAGACAGAAAATACAGGATCTCTTGAAGAGTTGATAATTTTGATAAACAACATGCTAAGTCTTAGGAATATCCACAAATCATATGAAGGATCGCCCCTGCTAAAAGGCATCTCTCTGGACCTTGACGAAGGTGAGACCATCTGCTTGCTCGGCCCCTCCGGCAGCGGGAAGTCTACCTTGCTGCGGATCATCTCCGGGCTGGAAGAAGCGGAGTCTGGCAATGTGCTCTGGGAAGGGAAAAGCATCGCATCTATCCCCTCGCACGAGCGGAATTTTGGCCTGATCTTTCAGGATTATGCCTTATTCCCGCATTTGAATGTCTTTGATAATATTGCGTTTGGATTAAAGATGAAAAAATTGGGGAAAGAAGAAATTCGTCAAAGAGTCGATGAAGCGTTGAAGCAAGTTGATTTGCAGGAATTTGCCAAACGTAGCGTCACTGATCTTTCGGGGGGTGAGCAGCAGCGCATCGCACTGGCGAGGGCTTTGGCTCCGCGTCCGCGTTTATTGATGTTCGATGAACCGCTTGGCGCGCTGGATCGTCGTTTGCGCGAATATCTATTGATCGAAATAAAAGAAATTCTGGATGAGAGCGGTGTCCCCGCCATCTACGTTACGCACGATCAGGAAGAAGCTTTTACGCTTTCAGACCGAGTGATGCTTTTGCATGAGGGGCTTATTGTCCAGCAAGGTACACCCGATGAGTTATTTGCTCATCCTGCTTCGGCATGGGTGGCAGAATTTTTAGGAATCAGGAAATGAATCTCATCAAAGAACGTTTTACCAAAGGTGAAGAATTAGCAAATGCCATTTCTCACCTTGTTGGTGCTGTTTTGGGGCTTATTGGTCTTATCTTAATGGTGGCTTATTCGCTCAAAAATGGGAACGGGTGGCATTTGGCGGCCTCGATTGTCTACGGCAGCGCTCTCACTGTTTTATATCTTTCTTCCATGTTCAATCATTGGTTACCTGAGGGGAAAGCGAAAGAATTTTTCTTCACCTTTGACCAAATTGCGATTTATATCCTGATCGCAGGAACCTATACCCCGCTTGCCCTGATCGCATTACATGGCACAATTGGTTGGGTTATTTTTGGCGTTGAATGGGGATTTGCATTGATCGGAATTTTAATCAAGATCTTCAAGCCTACAAAATTCAATCAAGGTGTTAGCCTCTTTTTTATTATTGCCTATATCGTGATGGGGAGCATCGTCTTTTTTGCCACCAGGCAAGTGATCAATGCCGTCTCCCTTTCCGGATTTCTGTGGGTGGTTTTAGGCGGAATCTTTTATATCGGCGGCACAGTTTTCTTCAAAATGAAAAACATCAAGTTTATTCACTTAGTCTGGCATCTTTGTGTGCTAGGCGGGAGCGTTTCGCATTTTGTAGGGATTTATTTTTATGTCTTGCCTTTAGAAGTTTAGTAGGTTTTTTTTCAAAAAATCTAAAGAAAAAGGCTTCCCGCAGGAAGCCTCTTTTTTTTAGGCAAGCCCGAAAAGGGCATCGCCATTTTCCCAGATCCACCAACTCCCGAATACACATATGCAGATGATAATGATGAATACGCTAAGATATATCCAAGAACCTCTGTTTTTTAGCGTTGAACTCTGACTTGTCTTTTTTGTTTGTATTGGTTCTTTCTTTTGTTCTTTTTTTGTGAACTCTTTTGTAATTATTGTTTGTTTGTTCTTAGGGACATATTGTAAGTAAGAACCTAATGCAGACGCTAACAACATTATTCCCTCGTCCTCTTTTTCTCCACGACAATCAACATATTGATTAGTAATCAAGCGTAACATTAAGGCGGTCTTTTGATTGCCGGAAACCATCACTGGGAAAATTCGTTTTTGGTACTCTTCGGCAAAACTAATCTCACGCCGTACCCATACAGAAGAATTTGAATTAGGTGAGAGCAAAGCTACAATTGCCCCTGAATTGCGTATGGCTTTTTCAATCTCCACTTCCCAAATTGGCGTACCGGGAATTAATTCTTCATTATCTACCCAAACACCAAAGCCTTTCCCACGCAAAAAGGTAACAATACGACGCATGACTGCATCGTCACGACGACTGTAGCTAACAAAAATATGTTCTTTTTCTTTAATGGACAAGATAGAAACCCTTGGAATTAGCCTGTATGGGTAGTAGCGTAGTTTTAGAGGCTGATGTTGAGAGCCTCCAAAACTAGATCACCGTAAGTATAGGCGATTCCTGTAAAAGCTACACAGCAACAACATAGTACAATGAGAACGATGCCAACGATAAGTGCAGTATTGGGCTTTTTCTTTTCTTCAACAGGGGGAACAAAATTGTCGTTCATAAAAGACTCCTTTATTAGTAAGAGAATGCATCAAGAAATGGGATGGTCATGCCCATCGCGAGCATGATGAGTACAATGCAAATACAGAGAACAGAAGGGATAATTTGCAAATAGCCCATTACAAGGCCTGCTGTAGCCATCCCATCGCCGCTTTCTCTGCCCATGCGTTCTTTAAGTTCTTTCTTTGCCATATGCCCTGTAATGATCGCAACAAGCGAACCAAGCAAGGGGGCAATTGTCCAACCGATGATGCCAGCGATCATGCTGGTTAAGGCCATTGTATTGGTTGGTGCAGAGGGTGGTATTTGTTGTTGATAGGGTTCTTCGTTCATTTCTATTCTCCTTAAACTGCTTGTTCGGCGTTCGCTTTTCGCCATCTCCACCAAATAAAGGTTGTGACGGCTAATACTAAGATAATACCAATAATTATGGGGATAAGTACAGCTAAAATCGATAAAAATGTGGATATAACATCTTCTGCGATGCTAACGGGCGTATTCGCCGCCCCGGCAGTTGTGGCCGTAAGCGCAGGTCGGACGGCAACGGACTTGACCGTATGCACGCTCCCGGCTACAAGCAACCCTGCCACGATAGAGAGAATCGGGCTAATATCTGTCAGCACATCTGCGTTCGCGGCAAAAACAATCGCGCCTGCTGCGGGGCGCACAAAGCTCTGGACAATATCGTTTACATGATTCACGGCGGGGATTTTATCGGCGAAAAATTCTATTGTTCCAAGAACAACGATAGCACCGATCACCCACCAACTTGTGAGCGTGTCCCAAGGGGATTTAAGGTTGATCAGGTCCGTAAATTTAGCGATCAAAGAAACGATCAGCAAGGGAATATAAGCATTTAACCCTGCGCTGGCAGAAAGCCCGAAGGCGGAGAAAACACCAGAGAGAAGTTCCATTTTTTATTCCTTTCGTGGAAATGATGAGTATCCACAAATTCCTATACTGTAGGGGCGACCCTTTGCGCTTTGCAAAAGAGTTGCTTTTTTAGAAAATATGTTGACTACAATAGAATTACTCTTCTTATCAAAACGGGTCGCCCTTACTGGAGGTTTATCCCATAGGGAAGGCTCCCCACGTTCCTGTTAATTGTATACGAAGAAGGTCTATAACAAGTAGCATGATCAGCGCGAGGGTTAATCCTGCCAGAAGGGCAAGCCACATTTCTTTAAGGGAGGTGAAACTGTTTTCCTGGCGCATGATCATCATCCAAACGACGCTGAAGATGAGGGTCAAAAGAGTGATTACGCCAAGCACACTAATAATGGCAACGGGATAAAGCACAAGCAGCGATTCGGAGAGAATCGCTAAAGCGAGAATCAGTAAAATTGCAATGAGCAAGCCTAAATCACGCCATGTCTCGAGGGCGGGGCGGGTATCCAGTTCTTTCCAGGCTGTTTGGCTGAAAGCGGCGTAGAGGATCGAGCCCATGCCCATCCCCATTCCTGTACCAGTGAGTAGACGGAGGGTATTGTTGGGGATATAGATATTGGGGATTTGGGGCAGCGCGCCTTCGTAGGTTTGCTTGATGAGATAGAGATAGGAGTTTGAGCCATCAATTGCCCAAGCGAGGAAAAATGCGATCAGGACAACGATGATTTTCTTGGCTGGCATCCCTCCCCGTTTTGGCTTGCTGAGGGCAAGGATAAGGAGGGTTAGCCCCGCGCTTGTGAATGTGCCTGTATCTCGCGCGCACATGGGGAGTTGGCGGTCGTGGATGTGGAAGGAGCGTTCGCCGATGCGATGGCAAATGGCATAGCCGACGGCATCTGCTTTGCCGAGTAGCCCGGGCGGGGCGATGTAGAGAAAAGCGGCGATAGCGAAGAGGGCTGCGAGGGGGACTATCCAGCGGGTGATTTTTTGCATGGGGAAATTATAGCAGTTTTAGTTGTGGGTTGTGCTGATTTTTGCTCTTTTGCGAAGATTCGCGAGGACGTGTGCCCTGCTAGGATATTAGTGGTAAGAGCTTATTCCCGACAGAGTCTTATTCATAACTAATTGCCCCATAAAGCCTTAAAACTGTAACATCATTTCCTTCCACGCAGTAGATTTTTGCTGTGTCAGGGTGGCTTTCTACAAAAGTAATCTTAGCCTGGCAATCCACCACACCATACTTATGCAAATCTCTAATATATTTTCATTTCCTTTGATCCGCTCTCGCAGCATATGCGTATCCATCAGACGTTATATAGATGAAAAACATGCCATTAGGGCTGACTTTAAATTGTCCTGTTTGGATGAGTGGCAATTGATAGGCATCGCCACCTTCGCATTGAATGGTGAGCAGATTGCCTTTCCTAGTATCTTCTACCGCAACATTGATTATTTTTTTATTATTACAAGAGGCGTTTTCTGAGGGGATGATTTTGGTCGGCATTGGAGTCGGCGATGGCGGATTTGTCGTAAGCGAAACTATAGTTGTGGGGATGGTAGTAGTCGGCGTCACCTTTTTTGTTGGTGTAGATGGTGCGACCGTGTTTGGCAACAGTGTATAAGTAGGTTTTGATGTTAGCGTTGATATTGGCTCCGCTGAAGGGCTAGCATTATTGTCTGGCTGGCGAAATGTCGTTGCCTTACAGGAGTGGCTACTAAGAAGAAATATGCCTATAAGGGTTGCTACTATTTTTCTTTTCATTTTTTGTCTCTCTTGTATACTTATTCGGTACTATTGATAGTTTTTTGCATGTATGATTATAGCAGTTTCGAGTGTGACGATTTTTTCTTTGTAGGCACAAATTTCTTATCTCTTTCTAATATTGCTTTTCTTGACGCTCTAAATGGCGAAAGGTAAAATTCTTGTAAATGAAAACTGTTTTCAATAAGGAATATATATAATGAAAAAAGGATTACCCGCACTTGTTTTGGGCTTGTTTCTGGCATCATGCAGTGCCCCGCCCCCCACGCCTGTGGATGGCGGGAAGTTGAACGTCGTTGCCACAACCAGTATTGTCGCGGATGTGGTTTCACAGGTCGGAGGAGATTTCATCGATGTACAAATCTTGCTCCCTGAAGGGACAGACCCGCATAGCTTTGACCCAACGCCGCAGGATATTGCCAAAGTCGCGGATGCAGATATTGTCTTTGCAAACGGCGCGGGTCTGGAAGATTTTATTGAGCATTTATTAGACAGTGCAGATGCTGAGGAGCGGATTATCGAGGTTTCAGAGGGAATTGAGTTGCTTGAGCATTCCGAAGAAGACGGCGACCACGCCGAGGGTGAAGAACACGAAGAAGATGAAGATCACGCTCACGAGATGGGCGACCCGCATACTTGGACAGACCCGAATAATGTCATCATTTGGGTTAAGAATATAGAAACTGCGCTCGCTGCAGCTGATCCAGCCAATGCTGGAATCTATGCTGAAAACGCTGCAGCTTATACATCTGAATTAAAAGAAGTTGATGCGTGGATCCGTGCAAAGATTGAGCAAATTCCGCCTGAAAAGAGAAAGATCGTCACCGATCATCGTTTGCTCGGGTATTATGTAGACGAATATGGACTGGAGATGGCAGGAGCGATCATCCCCGGATATAGCTCGCTATCGGAGCCTTCGGCGCAAGAGTTGGCAGCGATAGAAGATATTATTGACACGCTTGATGTGCAGGCAATTTTTGTGGGAAAAACTGTTAACCCCAATTTAGCCGAGCGTATCGCCGAGGATACGGGCGTGAGTTTGGTTTATTTTTATACAGGCTCGCTTAGTTCGGCTGATGGTGAAGCAGGAAGCTATTTGGATTATTTGCGATACAATACAAATGCCTTTGTAAATGCGCTGAAATAAAGCCCTTACCACGAAGAACACAAAGAGCCACAAAGGAAAGCTTTTTAGTTCTTCTTTGTGAACCTTCGTGACCTTTGTGGTGAAAAAATGACTATTTTCAAAGAATTCAAAAAAACATCCCGCCATCTAAATCGCCAACAGCGCCATGAGCATACTGAAGGCGCGCCGATTTTACGTACCGAAAAACTCAATATGCGTTACGATAGCGGCTCAGCTCTCGAGGATGTCTCTTTTTCACTGCAAGAAGGCGAGCGCGTCGCCATCGTGGGACCCAACGGCGCGGGGAAAAGCACCCTGCTCAAGATCATCGCTGGTGTGCAAAAGCAAACTTCGGGCGAAATCCAAATTTTCGGTCACGCACCCGCCGGACATATCTGCATCGCCTACGTCCCCCAACGCAGCCAGGTCGATTGGACTTTCCCCGTCACCGTCGCCGATGTCGCCATGATGGGGCGCGTCGGGCATCTTGGTCTCTTCCGCAACCCAAAATCGCACGACTGGGATGTCGTCCATCAATCCCTCGATGTCGTCAAATTGGGGCATCTCGCCAAAAGGCAGATCGACCAGCTTTCGGGCGGACAGCAGCAACGCATGTTCATCGCTCGCGCCCTCGCGCAGGAAGCCGAATTAATGCTGATGGACGAGCCGATGACCGGTCTGGATGTCACATCACAGGATGATATTTTCGGGATTTTGGATGAACTCCGCAAACGGGATGTAACCCTGCTCGTCTCCCTCCACGATCTAAAAATGGCATCCGAACGTTTCGACAAAGTTATGTTGTTAAATAAACATCTTCTCGCTATTGGGCTTGCTGAGGACGCCCTCAGCCCCGAAAATCTCATTGCAGCCTACGGCGGGAGCCTGCAACTGATCCCCGCCAAAGAAGGGACTTTGGCTCTCAGCGACACCTGCTGTGACGGAGATCATGCCCATTGATTTCGTATCACTTTCTCATCCCCTATTCAAAGATTCAAGCCTAATCAGCAGGTAAAATAAGTTATGAAAAACAAACTCCTCTTCCTTATTCTTATCATTGCCTTCTTCATCACCGCCTGCCAAGCTGAAAGCGCACCTGCGCCGATGCCTTTACCTGCCCCCACAGAAGTTCCCTCCCAAGTCCCTACAGAAACCCCAACAGAATTACCCATCCCAACGGCGACCTTTGTGCCGACAGAGACACCCATCGTCATCGCTGCTCCTGTCTCGGATGTTTTTGGCTCCGTCAGCATGGCAGATGCTCCAATGGGATTCTCCCTCGACCCCATCGCCGCGCATATCTTCGAAGCAGAGTTGCAGAAAATGGTCGATGTCGGGCAAATCGAAGGCTATCAAATTGAGAGCTTCGGCATCTATCCACGTGGAGACGGTACCTTCTTCGCCGAAATTTTCTACGCGGTTCAGGCAGACGCGACTTTCTGGGTAGAAGACTTCGGCTCCGCAGGCGACGATGGCTGGGTGCGCGGCAAATGCACACTTTTTGATTTTGTGACGACGGAAGAAGAATTCCAATTGAAGAATAAGAAGGTTTGTAGTTAGAGAAATAAAGCCAAGATCATACGGGGTAAAGATTTAACACGATTTACGTGAATGAGCGAATAGCACGGTTGCTTCAGCTCCGTGCATTTTTCTAACCAGAAAATTCTTCGCAAAAGGTATTTTGGTAGATGATTTTATCCGCACGGAGGTAAACGAACCGTGCTATGGAATCACTCGCCACTTCTCTCCGCACTCTCCATTCCCATGCTAAAATCAAGTCTACCGAAAGTCTAAATAGCCAAAGGACTCTCTATGAACGTACTCCCCACCAACATCTCTCCGAACGACCCTAAATTTAAAGAAAACTCTGCTCATCACCGCGCCTTAGCCGAGGAACTGCATAGTCATCTCGTCACAGCGCAGGCGGGTGGCGGAGCTAAATACAGAAAACGTCAAGAGGAACAGGGCAAGCTCTTCGTCCGCGAGCGAATCGCCCGTTTGCTTGATCCCGGTGCTCCCTTCCTCGAGCTATCTTCCCTCGCCGCAAAGGATATGTATAACGGCGCGGCGGCGGGTGCTGGGCTGGTAACAGGCATTGGGCGCGTCTCGGGGCGCGAGGTGATGATCGTAGCCAACGATGCCACCGTCAAGGGCGGCTCCTATTATCCGCTGACCGTCAAAAAACATCTCCGCGCCCAACAGATCGCTGAAGAAAGTTATTTGCCCTGCCTATATCTCGTCGATTCTGGTGGAGCATTTTTGCCTCTGCAAGCTGAAGTTTTTCCCGACGAAAATCATTTCGGGCGCATTTTCTACAATCAGGCACGCATGAGTGCGAAGGGCATCCCGCAGATCGCCGCCGTGATGGGTTCTTGCACCGCGGGCGGCGCCTACGTCCCCGCGATGAGCGACGAAGCCATCATCGTCAAAGGCACGGGGACGATATTCTTGGGAGGCCCGCCCCTTGTCAAAGCCGCGACGGGCGAAGATGTGACCGCCGAGGAGTTGGGTGGCGCGGATGTCCACACCCGTTTAAGTGGTGTTGCGGATCATTTTGCCGAGGACGATGACCACGCGATTCAGCTTTTGCGTGATATTGTAGAGACTCTCCCCGCCAAAAAGGATGGAAGCTACATCCGTGATTTGGACTTGCTCCCGCCAGAAGAACCGCTATACCTACCCGAAGAGATCTACGGCGTCCTGCCAAGCACCTTCCGCGAAACCTACGATGTGCGCGAAATCATCGCCCGCCTTGTGGATGGGAGCAAATTCCGCGAGTTCAAAGCCCGTTATGGCACAACTTTAGTAACTGGCTTTGCGAGAATCTGGGGCTACCCTGTTGGTATTATTGCCAATAACGGCATTCTCTTTGGCGAATCCGCATCAAAAGGCGCGCATTTCATCGAACTCTGCGAGCAGCGTGGCATCCCGCTCGTTTTCCTGCAAAACATCACCGGTTTCATGGTCGGTAAAGAATATGAAGCCGGCGGCATTGCTAAAGAGGGCGCAAAAATGGTACATGCTGTGGCAAACGCCTCTGTCCCCAAGCTGACGGTCGTCATCGGCGGCTCCTTCGGCGCGGGCAACTACGCCATGTCTGGGCGCGGCTATCTCCCCCGCTTCCTGTGGATGTGGCCCAACGCGCGCATCTCTGTTATGGGCGGCGAACAGGCTGCCAATGTGTTGCTGACCGTCAAACAAGGTCAACGCGTGCGCGAAGGCAAAGAAGAAATGAATGTTGATGAAGCCAACACTTTCAAAGCCCCCATCCTCGAGAAATACGAGACTGAAGGCAACCCCTACTACTCCACCGCCCGTTTATGGGATGATGGTGTCATTGACCCTGCTGATACCCGCGAGGTGCTGGGGTTGGCGCTCTCCATAACACTGAATGCGCCGAAAGAGGAAAAAGGCTTTGGAGTCTTTAGGATGTAGAAAGTGGAAAGTAGGATTTGTTGATGAATTATCAGGATTGGCAAAAGACAGTTCCAGATGATATAACCAAAGACCCTTTGTGGAGTCTTGAAGCTTATCGTTTGGGTTTATTTATTGCTGAAATTGGCTGGCGTGATATTGTTGCGCTGAATAAAAATCCGTTACAAAACCGCTAGCCAATCAACTTATCCGCGCTCTTGATTCTATCAATGCAAATATCGCTGAAGGTTATTCACGAAGCACAGGCAAAGACCGTGCTCGTTTCTACGAATACTCTCTTGGTTCCGCACGAGAATCTCGTGATTGGTATTACAAAGCGCGCCGTGTTCTTCGAGAAGAAGTTGTAGAGCATCGTATTGCCTTGCTTACGCAAATTATAAAAATGCTCAACGCTCTTGTCCCCAAACAACGAAAAAAAGGAATACGAGAAGAACAAGCAAGCTACGAATCCATAACCAAAAACCTAGATTTGACAGCAAATATCCCCATGCCCTAAACCTCCCCCCACTTTCCACTTTCTATTCACCCACCTTTCCTCGCACCCAACGAGCTACCAATTATGAAACACATCCCCTTCCGAAAAATCCTGATCGTCAACCGCGGCGAAATCGCCATTCGCGTTATCCGCGCCTGCAAAGAACTCGGCATTCGTACTGTCGCTGTTTATTCCGAAGCAGACGCGGATGCCCTCCACGTCCGCCACGCCGATGAAGCTATTCTTATTGGCCCACCTGCACCGCGAGAGTCTTATCTCAATATTGAGAAGTTGCTTAATACTGCAAAAGAGACTGGCGCAGAAGCTGTTCATCCCGGCTATGGTTTTCTCTCTGAAAATGCTGAATTCGCCGAAGCCGTTCGCACGGCGGGACTAAGCTTTATCGGCCCTTCCGCCGAAGCGATCCGCATTATGGGCGATAAAGCCGAATCCAAAATTCGGATGAAGGCGGCGGGCGTACCCACTGTTCCCGGCGCAGAAGGAATCGAAACGCTCGCCGAGTTTGAAGAAGCTGCTGCAGAAATCGGCTATCCCGTTTTGGTCAAAGCAGCAGCGGGCGGCGGCGGGAAGGGGATGCGCGTTGTCTGGAAAAAGGAAGAGCTAGAAGAAGGCATCGAATCTGCTCGGCGTGAAGCCTTGAATGCCTTTGCTGATGAAACGCTACTCGTCGAAAAATACCTCCCGAATGCCCGCCATATCGAATTTCAGGTTTTCGGTGACTCACACGGGCATGTTGCCCATCTCTACGAGCGTGAATGCTCTGTTCAGCGCCGTCATCAGAAAATTATCGAAGAGACACCTTCGCCATTGCTCGACAACGAACTGCGCGCAAAAATGGGCGCAGCCGCCATCGCTACAGCGAAAGCCGTCTATTACTCGAACGCTGGCACGGTTGAGTTTATCGTTGACCCTACTACTAAAGAGTTTTACTTCCTTGAGATGAATACCCGTTTGCAGGTTGAGCATCCCATTACCGAGTTGGCGTTGGGAATCGACCTTGTACAGTGGCAAATTCGGGTTGCGGCGGGCGAAGCTTTTCCCTATAGCGCAGATGATTTTGCGCCGCGCGGGCATGCCATCGAAGCTCGCCTTTACGCCGAAGACCCTGCCAACAACTTTTTGCCCAGTACGGGCGTGATTTTCAAATTCAACGAGCCGCGTGGTCCCGGCGTGCGTGTGGATAGCGGCATCGCGACCGGTAGCGAGGTTAGTCATTTTTACGATCCGATGCTGGCGAAGGTCATCGTCCACGCCGAAGACCGGGATACCGCCATTCAACGCCTGCAAAACGCGCTCCGTCACAGTATCGTGCATGGGGTCATCACCAATGTCGATTTTCTGCAAGCAATTTTGGGGCACGATACTTTTCAGATGGGAACGGTGACGACGCGTTGGGTTGAGAAAACTTTTGGCGATTGGCAACCAAGCCCAAATATCCCACTCGAGGCACTTATCGCTGCATCATTGGCAGATTTTGTCCAACCAGCCGCAGCCATAAAAGACTACACATCCCAATCATCATCCGATCCCTACAGCCCTTGGAAAAGCGCCAGCGGATTTCGCATTCGGAGAGTCAAATGAAATCTCATTTTGAATATAAAGGCGAAAATTATACGCTCGATCTGACCCCGCTCGGCGAGGGTTTTCATATCCAATTTGGTGAGCGGACTGCCGAAGTCCATTTTGCGAGGGGGGCGGATGGGCAGGTGGTTTTCATTTTGGATGGACGCAAAGTGGAGACGCACGTCAGCGCCGATGGGAAGCGGAGATGGGTCTCGTTCGGCGGGCAGACGTGGATGCTCGAAAAAACATCGGGCGTGGCGAGGGGCGCTGGCGGCGGGACATCTTCTGGACGTCTGCTTGCTCCCATGCCCGGACAGGTGCGCGCCGTAAACGTCTCGGCGGGCGATGCCGTCGAAAAGGGGCAAACGCTGCTTGTGCTGGAAGCCATGAAAATGGAAATCCGCATTCAGGCGCCGATGGATGGCGTGGTGGGGAGGCTGGTGGTTGGGGAAGGGGACACTGTTGAAAGGGAAGAACTTTTGGTCGAGGTTGACTAAGTTTTTTAACCGAATGGACGCGAATGAGCAAATGTCACGAATGTTTTAAACTAAAAGCTTTTATTCGCGACATTCGCCTATTCGCGGCATTCGCGTTAAATCTTTTACGGGAGTAATTATGTCAGGCAAATACTATAACGAATTATCAGTAGGACAAAAAATCAAACACAGCAACGGCCGCACAGTGACCGAGATGGACAACATCATGTTCTCGATGTTGACGATGAATTCCCAACCTCTGCACAGCAACGAAGATTTTGCATCCAAGACGCAGTTTGGGCAGCGGATCGTGAACGGGATTTTCACGCTTGGCTTGGTGACGGGATTGACCGTATCAGAGCTAACAGAAGGTACAATCGTTGCTAACCTTGGCTATGAACGAGTCGTGCATCCCAATCCGCTTTTTCATGGGGAGACTGTTTATGCCGAGACAGAAGTGCTCGAAATGCGTGAATCCAAGTCAAAGCCAAATGTGGGCATCGTGCGTCTCAAGCATTGGGGGAAGAAACCCGATGGGACGGTGGTGGTTGAGTTTGAGCGGACGGTAATGTTTTTGAAAAAAGAATAAAGTTCACCACAGAAACACAAAGAGCACAGAGTTTTTCTTTATGACCACAAAGGAACTCTTTGTGTATTTCGTGCCTTTGTGGTGAAAAAAGGAAAATTATGGAATCTCGAAGAGCTTTACTTTATATGCCCGGCGACTCTCGCCCAAAGATCGAAAAAGCCATCTCGCTTGGTGTGGATTGTATCTGCATGGATATGGAAGATGGCACCGCCTATAACCGCAAGGAAAAAGCCCGCGAAGTGATCGCCAAAGCCTTGCAGGATTTGGATTTTGGCAGATCCGAAAAACTCATCCGGATTAACGGTGTCGGTACGGGTCTCGAAGATGATGATTTGGCAATGACCCTGCCCCATCATCCGGACGGAGTCGTCATTCCCAAAGCGGAATCGCTCACACAAATTAAATGGCTGAGTGAGAAAATCGAAGCGATGGAGCTATCCCAGGGCTGGGAGCTGAATAGCGTCCGCATTTTGGCGGTGATCGAATCAGCGAAAGGTTTGGTTAATCTGCATGAGATTGCCACCCATCCCCGCTTGGATGCGCTCATCTTTGGCGCAGAAGATTACGCCGCCAGCGTTGGCGCAACACGCACGCGTGGAGGACAGGAAATTCTTTTTGCGCGCAGCAAAGTTGTGCTCCATGCCGCCGCAAACGACCTGCAAGCCATTGATATCGTCTTTGTGAATTTTAAAGATGTAATCAATCTTAAAATTGATGCCCTGCTCGGCGCACAAATGGGATTTATGGGAAAACAGATAATCCACCCTAATCAGATTGAGCCCGTGCATGAAGCCTATTCGCCATCCAGTGCGGAGATCAACTACGCCCAACGTTTGCTTGGTGCCTTTGAGATTGCCGAAGCAGAGGGCGCAGGTGTGATTGGCTTCGAGGGAAAAATGATCGATATGCCGCTGGTTAAATCCGCTCGACAGGTGATTGAGCGTGCGAAAGCAGCGGGGAAGATCGAATGATCGCAGCACTCTTTGGTCTTGCCTCTGCCCTTTCTTGGGGAACGGGCGACTTCGCAGGCGGACTCGCCTCCCGAAAATTAGGCGCATATAAAGCCGTGATGATGGGGTATGCCATTGGGTTAGGCTTTCTTTTAATTGCCCTGCCTTTTATTGATGAACCTTTTCCTGATATCCATACTATCTTGTGGAGCAGCGTTGCTGGCATTGCTGGAGCAATTGGTCTACTCTTCTTTTTTGAAGCCATGCGCTTGGGACGCATCAGCATCGCCGCTCCACTTTCTGCGCTGATCGGAGCAATTATTCCCGTTGTAGTTGGTAGCTTTATCGAGGGCATCCCACAGCCCATAGTTTTTTTGGCCTTTGGCTTAGCCCTTATCGCGGTTGCCCTGATTTCAATTGAAAAAGATGAAGGAGAAAATAAAAGAAACGCCCACCTATACCTGCCTATCCTCGCAGGAACTGCTTTTGGACTCTATTTCGTCTTCATGAACGAAGCCAGTGAAGATTTAGTCATTGGCCCATTAATTACCGCTCGTTCTTCAGGTATGTTAAGCATTGCTGCTTATTTGCTATTCAAACGAGAAAGTTTTCGCATAGAATCGGGGAGTTGGCACCTGCTGACCATCAATGGTTTCTTCGATGTCGGAGGAAACCTCTTCTACATTCTCGCCGCTCAAGCTGGTCGTTTGGATATTTCTGCTGTGCTCAGCTCTCTCTTTCCTGGCATGACCGTTTTTCTTGCCTGGCTTATCCTAAAGGAAAGGTTGCAATCTTCACAGTGGATCGGGATACTCCTCGCCCTGATTTCGATTATTCTTATAGCGACTGCGTAAAATATCTCTTGTAAGGGCGACCCTATATTCTTTACAGGAAAAAATATTGTGATAGCCAAGATTTTGGCAATGATGTTTTCTTTCTTTTTACCAAAACGGGTCGCCCCTACCAGTAAAATTTCCCCAAAGGAGTCCTCATGTCCCAAAAAGAATTCAAAAAATTCCTCGCCGCCTACCCCAGCTATAAAGATACCGAAAAATTAGATACCCTCCGCGCCGAAGACTATAGCCGCCTCGACAAACTCGGGCACGTCTATCTCGATTACACAGGCGGTGGTCTCTACGCCGAATCGCAAATTTCCAAACATCAGGAAATATTGCAAAATAATGTTTTCGGCAATCCCCACTCCACCAATCCCACCTCGATGGCTGCCACAGAACTCGTCGATTCTGCCCGCGCCTACGTTCTCGAATTCTTTAACGCCGACCCCGCCGAATACGAAGTGATTTTCACAGCCAATGCCAGCGGCGCTCTCAAGCTGATCGGCGAAGCCTATCCCTTCGATGAAAAGAGCCGCTACATGCTCGCTTTTGACAACCATAATTCCGTCAACGGGCTCCGCGAATATGCCCACGCACGGGGTGCGAAAGTTAGCTATTTGCCCGTCACCTTGCCCGAATTACGCCTGCCCGAAGAGCAGCTACGCAACGCGCTTAGAGAAACCAATCCCGATGGACAAAACCTCTTCTCCTTCCCCGCCCAATCTAATTTTTCGGGCATCCAACACCCATTAGAGTGGATAGAGGAAGCTAAATCTCAAGGATGGGATGTTCTGCTGGATGCTGCCGCCTTTGTCCCCACCAATAAATTGGATTTATCCCGATACGCCCCCGATTTTGTCGTGCTCTCGTTTTATAAACTTTTCGGCTACCCCACGGGTTTGGGTGCGTTAATTGCCCGTCGAGAAGCATTGTCTACGCTCCAACGCCCCTGGTTCGCGGGCGGGACGATCACCGTTGCCTCCGTTCAGGCAAGTACTCACTACATGGCAGAAGGGCATGCCGCCTTCGAAGACGGCACGGTCGATTATTTGAATATCCCCGGCATCGAGATCGGTTTACGCCACATCGCCGAAGTCGGCTACGACGCTATCCACGAGCGCGTCGTCTGCCTAACAGGCTGGCTCATTCAAAATCTTGCACGAATGAAACACAGCACTGGCGAACCCCTCGCCCGCATTTACGGCGATCTTCAAAACGAAATGCGCGGCGGCACGATCGCGGCAAATTTCTATAACAAAGACGGTTTAGCTTTCGACCATCGTTATATCGAAGAGCAAGCCAACAAACTTAATATCTCTCTCCGTACTGGCTGTTTCTGCAACCCGGGCGCTGGCGAGATTGCTCTCGAACTCGAAGAGACCGAACTCCTCGCCTGTTTCTCGAAACCGCGCAACAAACAACGCCTCAGCTTCGACGATTTCGCCATCTGCTTCGATGGACAAGAATCCGGTGCTGTTCGTATCTCGGTCGGGATAGCCAGCAACTTTAGCGATGTGCAAATACTTCTTGACTTTATGCGCGGGCTGTTGGAGTAAATAAAATGCCCGAATCTATTAAAACTCTCATCATCCATGCTCACCTTTTCACCATGCAAGGCGATGGCGTGGGCTATATCCCCGATGGCGCAGTGGCGGTTAAAGATGGACGGATCGTGGACGTCGGCGCTACATCCGAACTGGATGCCCGCTACCAAGCATCTGAGACCATCAACGCTAGTGGATGCGCCCTCCTCCCCGGCTTGGTCGATGCCCATATGCACACCTACTGGGCGATCGCCCGCGGCGTTGCTCAAGATGTCGGCAATTGGATGCAGGCTGCACTCTCTCCTTATGCCCGCCACGCCACGCCCGAAGCCAAACTCGCGGGAACAAAGCTGAACGTTGTTGAAGCCCTGAAAGCTGGCACGACAATGATGATGGATTACGTTCCGCTCTATGATGGTTGGGCAGAGTTTTACGAAAAAGCCGGGGTGCGTGCCCGTTTAACACCGATGATAAATGCCCTCCCAAAGACGGGGATGGCAGGATTAAAGCTCGGGGCGCTTTACCCCTACGATGATGACGCCGCACAAATGAAAATCGAAGCCTCCCAAGCCTTTATCCAGGCGTGGCACGGTGCAGCAGATGGTCGCATCACCGCAATGTGGGGTCCGCAGGGTCCTGATATGCTTTCCGAAGATCACCTAATCCAAATTAAAAAATTGGCGGAGCGTGAGGGGTTGATGATCCACATGCATGTTGCGCAGGGCGACCGCGAGATGAACCAGATGCTCAAACGCTATGGGGCGCGGACGCCCGAATATCTTGCGAATTTGGGCTATCTTGATGAGCAATTGCTCGCCGTCCACCTGACCGAAGCGACCGATGAAGAAGCGGCAATGATGGCGAAAAGCGGCGCTCGGATGATCCTTTGCTCGGGCAGTATCGGCATTATTGATGGCATCGTGCCGCCGATGCGGGCTTTCCGTGAAGCGGGCGGGCTGGTGGCGCTGGGGTCGGATCAGGCATCGGGAAATAATGTGAATAATATCTTCAATGAGATGAAGCTGACGGCGCTTTTCAATAAGATCATGGCGCGTGACCCCGAAGTGATGCCTGCCTGGGAAGTGCTGCGGATGGCGACAATCGAGGGCGCACGGGCAATCGGCTTGGGCGATAAGATCGGTTCTCTGGAAAAGGGCAAGCAGGCAGATTTAATCCTTGTAGATTTGACCGCGCCGAACCTGACCCCTGTCTTGGTTGACCCTGTCCGAAATATTGTGCCGAATTTAGTCTACGCCGCCAGCGGACACGAAGTGAAGACGGTCATGGTTGCCGGGAAAATCCTGATGCGCGACCGTGAAGTGTTGACTCTCGATGAAGCCGCCGTGCAGGCAGAAGCGCAAGAGCAGGCAGAAATGCTCTCTCGGCGCGTGGCGGAGGATTCATCGCTGCATGGACAGATGGCGTTGATGGCGGCGATGGAGGAGGGGAGGTTGTAGATTTACGTCGAGAGTCATTTAGGTGGAATCAATTTCCGTATAATGCTAGGATTTGAACATTATGCGGATTCAAGCGCTGCATAATACTAGATATCATCGTTTTAGACACAATGGTTTACTAGACCTCTTGCAAAAGTCATTTGAGTTCGAGATTGTAGAGAGAAGCGATCAAATTGAAGCGTAATCTAAAGCGTTTCCGGCGATTACGATATCGTTCGCTCAGAATACGAAAGACCTTTAGCTTGCCAATCACATGTTCCACAAATATTCGTTGACTTGCCAGTTCACGATTCGCATTTTTTTGCTCGAGAGTGAGCGGATGCAGTTTCGATTTCTTGGCAGGGATCCGGCTGTTGGCATGAAGTTTGTTGATACCAAGATATCCTGTATCAGCCAAACACAGAATGTCTTGTGCTATTCCGGCATAGCTTTCTTTGAACAAGCGATAATCATGTTTACTGCCGTTTCCAAATGCGGTTGCGATAATCTCCATCGTACTTTGGCTGATAATTACTTGCGCTTTCTGGGTATGTCGCTTCTTTTTGCCGCTGTAATAACGTTTTTGCTTTTTTTCGGGCGCTCTATTGGTTGCTCGCTGACATCCACCAGAATCACTTCTAAGAGAGTATCGCTTGGTTGGAGCACTTTCTTGCCAGGCAAACTAAACTCTCCTGAACGCATCAGTGCATCTTCGACTTTGTTAATCGTGCGGCAAAAAGTTGCCTCGCTGACACCATATGAACCCGCGATATGGAACTGGGTACGATATTCTTGCCAGTACATCAAGGTCATTAGCAATTGATCTGCCCGACTCAACTTCGGTGGACGACCGAAGTTTGGGAGTTCTCTTTCAAGAACTCTTAGCATCTTTGCAAAAGTCCTTCGCTGTACACCGGTCAGACGTTTGAAATCTGTGCCTTTCCATGTTTTTATATCATCATATCTCATGCGCCTATTATGGCACACTTATGCAAGAGGTCTAATGATTTAATTTATATGTTTTGATCACATCAGGAGTAAGGGCTCTGAATGATAAAATTGAAGCAGGGATTCTGCATATAATATATTTATCATGCGTTTTTGCATCACAAAACCATGCTGAAAGCATATTATGCAAAGAACATTTGGCATAACATCAAATTAACTCGCCCAAACATGTTAATTAGACTTCATACTATGAAAACAAATTTGGTTCAATCCTCCGATGGTGTAAAGATCGCTTACGATATTCAGGGAGTGGGTCCCGCAATAGTTCTGTTACACGGGGCTGGTAAAACACGAGCTGATTGGCACAAGACTGCTTATGTTGCCAGATTGCAAGACACTTTTACTGTCATCACGATTGATCTTCGAGGCTGTGGTGATAGTGAGCCAACGTTAGAAATAGACGGTTTTAGGTTAGAGCAGTTAGCAAATGACGTGAAAGCTGTACTCGACGTTTGCGGAATAGAGCAATACGCATTATGGGGCTATAGTCTGGGCGGTAATATCGCCAGATTCTTGGCGACCCGCTCTGCGTGCGTTAAGGCCTTGGTAGTGATCGGAATTCCCTTGGGCTCGGTGTTATTTCCTGAATTCAAAAAAACATTGCAGCGTTTGAACAAAAATGGGGTGCACTAGCACAAGAAGCACGCACATCTACCCAAGCCAAGCACGTTGGACCTAAGGCTCAAATCCCAGTTTTATGGGCACTCTTTCAGGCCATGAAGACTTGGCCAACACCAGCCACGCAGGATCTTCAATGTCCTACTTTGTTGGTCTCTGGAGCTCAAAATCAGCCCACTATGAAATGGATCCAAAGTAATACCTTGCTTATAGAAGAAAATAATATCGAGGTGGCGATCTTGGAGGGTTTGAACCATGCTGGAGAATTTACAGAGATTGATCAAGTTTTCCCGGCGGTAAATGCCTTCTTTGATGAAGAAATATTGAGTAAATGAGATTAGCAAGTAACATACGCTACAACGAATGTAACGCTAGCAAAAAAGGGGCTAGAATTCTTTTTTCCAACTCCCTCCTCCTCAGGTACAATACCCTCTATGACTCATACATCCGAATTTGATATTTATCACCCAGAACCTTTGCTCATCGTCGTTTCTGGCCCCTCCGGGGTCGGCAAAGATACTGTACTTCATCTGATGGAAGAGCGTGGCGACCAGCCTTTCCATTTTGTTGTCACCGCTACAACCCGTCCTATCCGAGAAGGGGAAGTTCATGCCAAAGATTATTTTTTCATCTCCAGCGATGAATTTGCGAAAATGATCGAAGATGATGAATTGCTCGAATACGCCATTGTTTATAACGACTATAAAGGTATTCCCAAACAACAGGTGCGAGATGCGCTCGCGAGCGGAAAAGATGTCATTATGCGCCTCGATGTTCAGGGTGCAGCAACGGTCAAAAAAATGGCGCCAGAGGCGGTACTCATCTTTCTAACGACAAAAGATGAAGAAGAACTGGTCAACAGGCTCAGGGCAAGAAAGACAGAAACTTCTGAGGGCTTAAATCTGCGTATCGCCACCGCGCGTCAGGAAATGAAACGCGTAATCGAATTCGATTATGTCGTCATAAACCAAGATGACGAACTCAACGAAGCGGTTGACACAATTCAGGCAATTATTCATGCCGAGCACCACCGCACACATCCCCGAAAGGTAAGTTTATGAACGAAACACCGGCTCCCGAATACGTCCAGGAAACACCCCAACCACGTCAAGTTAATGTCGCTTTCCCCTCCACGCCTCCGCGCGTAACCTATACCATTATGGGGATAACCATCCTCATCTATTTGCTCCAAATGGCGAGTGAATTCTTCCTGAACGGCGATTATCCTGCCTATTTGGGGATGAAAGTCAACGAATTTATTCTTGGCGGAGAACTATGGCGGCTAATTACGCCTGTGCTTCTGCATGGCTCATTGACGCACATCGGATTCAATATGTATGCCCTGCTCGCTATCGGTGCGGGGATGGAAAGCCGCATGGGACATCTCCGCTTTTTGATGCTCTATCTCGTCAGCGGATTTGCCGGAAATGTTTTCTCTTTCTATTTCTCAGATTCGAACTCTCTCGGCGCATCGACCGCGATTTTTGGTTTGCTTGCCGCCGAAGGCGTTTTCCTCTACCTGAACAAGAGTCTCTTCGGCCAGCGCGCCCAAAAAGCCTTGAGCAATATTGTCATGGTCGCTGCGGTCAATCTCTTTATTGGCATGTCTCCTGGAATCGACAATTGGGGGCATATCGGCGGCTTGCTCGGCGGATTGATCTTTGCCTGGTTTGGCGGTCCCCGCTGGGTAGTGGAAGGAATTCATCCATTGCTCCAACTCAAAGATCACCGCAATATGCGCGACGCAGTGATTGGTGCGGCGGTTGTGGTCGGTATTTTTGGCGTTATAGCGATTCTAAAGTTTTTCTAGGAAAAAGTGCGTGCGTCGCACCAACTTCGACGAGGGAATGCCTGTCGATGAACTTTTTGCCCAACGACGAGATAATTCTTCTCCTTGAAGGTGCGACGCACACCAGCCCAAAACCATAAAGAGATATAGTCTGCACGACGTAAACTATCCATGCAACTTTTCTTCTCTCCCCTAACGCTCGTTTCCCTTTCCTTCCTCTGTGGATTAGTTCTTGCGCGCGCTATCTCTTTGGAAACCACGCAATGGATGCAAATAGGGGCTATTACGCTCATTCTCGCTTTTCTTCTCATTATTTTTCAGCGTCTGCGTGAAAAAACCAAAAGCCCCGCCTTCCTTTTTAGACTCTCCCCCTTTCACTTTTTACTGCCTTTTTTCTTCATCTTTGGTGCCTATTATTTTCAATTTAACCAGCCCGATGCCGAAGACCCGAAGAACATCATCTGGTTTACAGATGGGCAGGATGAAATGCTCATCGCCGGTGTTATTTCCGATTCACCCGACTACCGCGATAATTACACAAATCTCCAAATAGATACCCAATATATAGACCGCCCCGACAAAAGAAATCACCTTTATGTGCATGGCAAAATTCTTGTCCGTGTGGATGCCGGAGAAATCTATCACTACGGCGACCACGTCCGCGTGCGTGGCATTCTCGAAACCCCGCCCGAAAACGAAGAATTTTCTTACAGAAATTACCTCGCCCTAAGCGGAATTCACGCCTATATGCGCAACGCAGAAGCCACATTCCTGCCTGAAGAGCGTGGCGGGCATCCCATTAGGGTTGCTATCTTTGATCTCAAAGATCGTGCTCTCGCCAATACTTATGAACTTTTTCCTGACCCCGAAGCCTCCCTCCTAGCGGGAATTTTACTCGGTGTCGAAAGCGGATTACCCAAAGACCTTCAGGAAGCCTTTAAGGATACGGGTACAACCCATATAATCGCCATTTCCGGCTTTAATATCACCATTATTGCCGCGCTGCTTATCTCTCTCTTTGGCAGACTTCTAGGCAAAAATCTTGGCGCCATTGCTGCCTTAATTGGCATTGCCATCTACACCGTTCTCGTTGGTGCAGATGCGGCAGTTGTGCGGGCAGCGATCATGGGTGGTGTAGGTTTGCTTGGGGCACAATTTGGCAGACGCCAAAACGGCATTACTTCTCTCCTCGCTGTTGCCGTCATCATGGCACTTTTCAATCATCTCATTCTTTGGGATGTAGGTTTTCAACTCTCTTTTGCCGCAACTGCGGGTTTGATCCTCTACGCCGAGCCACTAACAAATTGGTTCGTACGCCAAGCCTCGCGCATTATGCCCAAAGAAAAAGCACAGAAGATCGCTGGTCCCATCGGTGAATATATCCTCTTCACCCTCGCTGCTCAATTTGCGACTATGCCCATTATGATGTATCACTTCGGGCGCATTTCACTGATCTCTTTTATCGCCAACCCTTTCATTCTCCCTGTCCAACCTGCTGTGATGATATTCGGCGGCATCGCCCTCATTGCCAGTCTGCTGATCTTGCCTTTGGGGAAATTCCTCGCCATTTTTGCGCTGCCTTTTACAACCTATACCATTCGGATGGTGGAATTTTTTGATGGGATGCCGCACGGCGTGATCGTTCTGGGGGATACGAAACTTATCCTCGTTGTCCTGATCTATTTGGCGATGCTCGCGTGGACTATAGCTGGTTTCCGTTTCGGGAAGTTTTCTACACCCATAAAATCTACCGCTGCTCTCGCAACCCTAACATTGCTTACCATTCAGGTTTGGCGGGTGGCTTTTGCCCTCCCCGATGATCGTTTACACATCATCTTTTTGGATGCCGGTTCAGCCGATTCCATTCTCATCCAAACGCCGGATGGGCAGAATATCCTCATCAATGGCGGGGAGAAAATATCTACCCTCTCTGCAGATCTGGGCGAGCGTTTGCCCCCTCTCCAGCGTGAACTGGATTGGCTGATCGTTGCTTCTCCGCAAGAAGAAGATCTGGCAGCGCTCCCGCGGACATTGGAACGTTTCCCGCCCCAGCAGGTTTTGTGGAGCGGAAACCGCGAGGCATCTTACGCCTCCCGTGCACTCGATAAATATCTCTCGAATAACGGTATCCCGATCATGGTTGCGGAGACGGAACAAAGCCTGGAGCTGGGAGAAAATCTCTTTTTACGGATTCAAGCCTCGGGCACGCGCGGCGCGGTCATCCTCATCGAGTGGGATTCTTTTCGGGCTTTGCTGCCAATCGGGATGGATTTTGAGAGTCTGGAAGAATCCAAAAAACTTGGAGAAATTTCCCTACTCCTTTTAGCAGATTCTGGTTACGCACCACTTAATCCCCCCGAATGGATCGATGCCTTACAGCCGCAATTAATTGTCTTGAGCGTAGCTGCGGATGATGAATATGGCTTACCAGACCGAAGTGTTCTGGCTGCGGTGGAGAACTATAGTATATTACGCACAGACCTGAATGGCTGGTTGCATATCACTACGGATGGTGAGCAGATGTGGGTGGAGAGTGAGCGGTGATTATTTTGTAATGGAACACACTGTGCTTTTTGATAGAATATTTGTGTAGACCAATTCTGCAATCAAGGGGCTTTTTTTGCCTGGATAAATCTTATGAAGAAAAATATATTTTCAATACACCATTTTTTAAAAAAACCGCGTAAAAAAGCATTCATTGCTGCGTTATTGGTTCTAATGATGAGTTTGACTCTTACTGGGGTAATTCTTCGCCACAATAACGCTATGGTTCTGGATGAAAAGCGTCGGGCAATAAGGGGAGAATTAGAGCTATATGGGAATACGCTGACAATTACATTAAATTCTTCTTTTGGTTTACTAGAAGGACTGCATGGTTTTGTTCAAGCTGAACATAGTTCAGCTATGGATCATATGGAAAGCGCTTTTAATAATTTGGCCACTGAGTTTCATGAAAACACACTGGGCATTCGTACTTTTACTATTGCGCCGAATGGTATACATACATATGTATACCCGTTAGAAGGCAATGAAAATGTTTTAGGCCATAATTTGCTGACCGATGAACGTCTCTCTGTACGTGTAGATGTAGAAAGAGCTATGAAAACAAGGGAAATTACCCTCAGCGGCCCTTATGAGTTGCGCCAGAGTGGGCTGGGTTTTGTTGCTCGACAAGCAGTATTTATAGATGATGAGTTTTGGGGTTTGGTGGCAATGGTAGTGGATATTCCCTCGATATTGTCCAGTACTGGATTAAGTAATGATAATAGTGATTTGATTTTTGTCTTGGAAGATAAAAACGGAGATGTTTTTTTTGGAGAAAAGAAAATCCTTAATGAGCAACCCGTTAGTTATGAGGTTGTTTTGCCCGACGGATCCTGGAAACTTTCTGCTGTGCCTCGTGATGGCTGGGATACATCATCATCTCCAGTTTTTTTATTGCTCCAGATTTTGGGCGTTGTTATTTCTTTGATGATGGCAGTGTTAATCTATTTATTTGTTAATCGAAGTGAACGTTTACAGAGTAGCGTTGATGAAAAGACGCAAATGTTGAGCAAAGCATTAAAAAACTTGAAAGAAAGCGAAAAAAAATATCGTGATTTGGTGGAACTTGCCCAAGAAGGGATTTGGGTGATTGATAAAGATTCCAAAACCACTTTTGTTAACCCAAGCATGGAAAAAATGCTCGGCTATGACAAAGATGAAATGCTCGGCAAAGACTTATTTTCTTTTATGGATGAACGTGGAATTGCAATCGCTACCGAATATTTGGAGCGCCGTAAAGAAGGCATTGCGGAGCAACATGATTTTGAATTTATCAGAAAAGATGGAGAACGAATTGTTGTCACGATGCGGACAGCCCCTATGACGAATGAAAAGGGTGATTATGCGGGCGCTATTGCGGGAATGCTTGATATCACTGAGCGTAAGAAGATGGAAATTTCTTTGCGCAAAAGTCAGATATTCAATCAGACTTTGTTAGACACCTCTCCTGATCTTATTTATGTCTATGATATTGTGGAGGAAAAGAATATTTATAGCAATCAGGGAATCATGAAAATATTGGGGTACAGCATTGAAGAAATCCAGGAAATGGGATCCAAACTAATTCCTAGTTTAATGCACCCGGAAGACTATGTACCTTATCAAAAAGAAATACTGCCTCGCTACCAGACTGCTAAAGATGGGGAAATCATCGAACACGAATACCGAATGAAGAACAAAGGAGGGCAATGGCGTTGGCTTTTTTCCAAGGAAACCATTTTTGCCCGAGAAGCAGATGGGACACCAAAGCAAATATTTGGCCTTACTATGGATATCAGTGAGCAGAAGTTCGCGCAAGAAGAGATAGTAAAGAATCAGAACCAATTGGAGAGCATCTTTAAATCCGTCCCAGCTGGCATAGGGATGATCGTAGGTCGCAAGATCGAATTTGTGAATGAGCGTTTTGTTGAGATGGTGGGATATTCAGAAGAAGAACTGATCGGGAAATCTTCAAGAATAGTTTATGCCAATGATGCAGAATTCGAAAGAGTGGGCAAAGAGAAATATGCCCAAATCGAAGAAAAAGGCACGGGAGCTGTTGAAACTATTTTTCAAAAGAAGGACGGTTCTTTAATTAATATATACTTAAGTTCAACCCCAATTAATATGGATGACATGTCTCTAGGGGTAATTTTTTCAGCATTAGATATTACCGAACGTAAAAAAGTGGAAAAGGCCCTGCGGGAAAGCGAGACGCGACTCCGAACATATTTCAATCAGGGATTGCTTGGCATGGCAATCTCTTCAAAGGAAAAAAAATGGATTGAGTTCAACGACGCTCTCTGTGAAATGTCTGGTTATTCGCGTGAAGAATTTTCTAACAAGAGCTGGGCAGAGATGACTTACCCCGATGATTTGGATGCTAATCTTGTGCTATATAAGCAGGCATTGGCAGGAGAAATAGATAGTTATTCTCTAGAGAAACGCTTTCTCCGCAAAGATGGCAGCGTCTTCTATGCCGAGTTATCAGCCAATGCGATACGTAAGCCCGATGGTTCTGTAGACTTCATAATGACTTTGGTCAGTGACATCACTGAACGCAAGAATGCAGAAAAAGCGCTGAGAATATCGGAGGATCGTTTCTCAAAAGCGTTTCATAGCAGCCCCTCGCCGATGGCAATCGTTCGTCAGGCTGATGGTTCTTATCTTGAAGCCAATGAGAGTTTTCTTCGATTAGTCGAGTAGATGGTCTCCCTCTTGGGTGTTGCTAAAATAGAGTAAAAAAGCAACCCAAGGAGGATGAATATGTGCCAACTAGCGAATGTTGGCGACTTTTGTCCAAACGCAGAATGCCAAGATTACGGCAAACTACAAGAGAAAGTGTCAAAACGGAATATCAAGAAGCATGGACAAACAAAAAATGGTGTTCAGCGATATCAATGCCTGACTTGCAAGAAAACATTTACAGAAACAAAAGGTACGATTTTCTATCGTCGTCGCACACCGATGGAAGAAATATTGGAGGTCTTAGCCTTCTTGGCAGAAGGAGTACGGATCAGTACTCTGGCTCGGGTCAAAGGGCACAAAGAAGATACCATTCTTGCATGGCTGAGAGAAGCCTCACAGCATGTTAGGCAAATCGAAGCTTTGCTACTCGCCAACTACAAACTGGAGCGTGGTCAAGTGGATGCGATGTGGTCTTATGTTGGCAACAAAGGCGAAAAAAAGATTACCCGGAAACAGAAGAAAGTGGACAATTTTGGCGCTCTACAATGATTGATATTGATACTCGCTTGCGGGTAGCGCAAGGGATTGCGAAAACAGAGACAGAAGCTTCTCAAATCGTATTTGAAATGCTTAAATCTCAGCGTGGTCATCCGCAGAAACCTCCACCGACTGTCTCGGACGGTTGGGGCGGCATCCGGGAAGCAATGGTTGAAGTTTATGGGAAGGTGCCGCCTTACTCTGGCGTTGGACGTCCACCTACTCAAAAACAACCAGGCGATGATTGGCAGTATTTGCAGGTTGTCAAGCAAAGAGAAAATGGACGCATTATCGGTACTGAATTGCGCGTCATTTACGGTGATGAAGAAGAAGTTCTTGCATTCCTTGGGAAAAGCACGAGCTACATTGAGCGCTCCAATCTTACCAGTCGGCATTTCAATAGTCGGTTGACCCGCAAGACATTAGCTTTTTCCAAAATCGTTGAGATGCACAAGGCAGCCGCCACGTTGGAAGACACCTATTACAACTTCGTCCGACCGCATAAATCTTTGCGGCTTGAAGTCAATCATCCCGATCGACGCTGGAAGCCCCGTACACCTGCGATGGTTTCCGCTTTGACAGATCATCTTTGGACTGTTAAAGAACTGTTTCTATCTGTTCCAATCCCTGTTGCTGGCAACACTTAACAGGGAGACTATCGTCGAGTATAGTCGTGAAGAAGTGCTAGGGTTTACGAGTCTTGATCTGAATCTGATCAAGACTGATGTGCGTGCTGATCTCATCCGAAAGGCTCGTCAAAAAGAAATGGCTCGTGATGTTGAAGTGCAGGCACAGACAAAATCAGGAAAGCCTCTTGTTTTAGTGATTTCCTCAGAGAACGTCGAATTAGGTGAAGAACCTTGCACGATAACAACGATGCTGGATATCACAGAGCGCAAAGAAGCTGAAGATGCATTGCAAAAAATAAACACCGAATTAGACAAACGCGTAGCGGAACGTACCGAAGAATTGAATAATATGGTCTTTCTAATGAGCGGGCGCGAAGTGCGTATGGCTGAGTTGAAAAAAGTAATTACGAAATTAAGGGAGCAATTGAAAGAAGAGGGGATAACACCATCTGCTTACGATCCGTTATTGGGACCAGACGAAGAATGGTGATGAAAATAAAGAGCGAGGAGAATTCTCTTCGCTCTTTGCTTGTAGAGATTCACTTATTTCCTAGAGCCTCGATACTTTTTTGGGGCAGTTGAGTAGCCTTGAATGCTTTTTCAGGGCGTATCGAAACCACAAAACAAAGCTGTTTCTATCAACTTGTTGGTTTCGATATGGCGAAAAGCATCTCCTACTCAACCAACGATTCTCCTTTTTGCTAAACTGTCAGGGTGCTAGATTATTTCTATATGGTCAGCTTCTTACTCAATCGATCTTCGCAACCATATCCAGCCTGCGAACCAGCCGACTATTTCCCCAAATAAAAGAAAGATCATCACCCCGCCAATTCCGTTTTCGATGATGGATTCCGCTGCGGGCAATCCAAAGACGAGGTAATTATAGGCGGCAAGTCCTCCCAAAAGTGTAGAGAGTGCCCAGCGCAAACCCCAACGAGTGGACTCTGTCTGTTTGCCTGTGAGAAATGCCAGCCATGCCCCAAGTGCCCAGAGCAGCAAGGCGACAAACCATGCCCCGAAACGGAGTTTTCCTTCTTCAATATAAGAAGATGATTCCGGGGTGGGTGTTGGGAAAATAGCAGGCGTGGGCGTGGGGGCTTCGGGTGAAGCTGGCGGGATAATGGTGACAGCGGCTGCAATCCCTTCGTCTGAGATGTCGAGCCGAAGCGTTTCGGAGATGGTTGCTTTTCCGCTGGAGACGCGGATATTCAAAATCCCTGTTTGGTCGAGTTGGAAGTCAGCACGGGCGGTGCCGCCAGATGTTTCTGTTTCAATTAGTTGCTGGATGCCGCTCTCGTTGCCCGTGTTGAGCGAAAAAGTGACCAGTGTTCCGTCGGGGACAAGATTGCCATTATGATCGAGAATGGCTCCGGTGCGGACTGCCAGCGTATCACCAACCAGGAACATGGGAATCGCGGTAGGGGCGGGGGTGGCGGAATCCGCTGCGGGGGTGGGAGAAATTTCGAGGGGCAAAGCCAAGTTAAGGGTCAAGAGCTGATCCGGCGCAGGTTCAATAACGGTATCCAGATCATAGCCTATCCCAGAGATAGAAACCGGCGCAGCGCCTACGGGAGTCAATTCCTTAAAGAGAAGACGTGCGGCTATATCTACAAATGGTGGCGTATAACAATAGAGACCATAATAGGCGGTAAGCTTGGAGATGTCGGTGGCATCGAGGGCGTAAGGAGCGGTGAAGGAGAAGAGGATGACCTTTTTTTCTCGCAGGATGGTTTGGTTTTCGTTCAGCAGTTGTTGTAAAGTGGGCAAGCTGGATATATTGGAAAGAGAGAGTATGACCCAATCGGCTTGACGGAGGCTGTTTTCAAAAAAGATGTCTTCTTCATTTTCGAGGGAGATGAGGTAATCGGCAAAGGAGTAGGAAGAGAGGTTCCCTTCGTTGATCTCTGCGCCGCTTTCTGTACCGTAAAGACGTGAAACTGCTTCAGGAAGGGCGGTATCAGATAGGGTTTCTTTTGGCTTACAAGTGCTGCAAGGCAAGATTGGTTGCGTATCGGTAATGAAGATGATCCGTTCTTCAAGCGCGGGTGGAGCGGGGAGAACAGTGTCGAGGGTATCAATATTGGGGCTGAACAGCGTCGCAGCGTTTTGAGCGACATTGAAAGATGCTTCTATATTTTGCCCGATTTCATTGATCCCTGTAGCATCAGGGCGTACTGCCTGAAGGGAAAAAGTGGGATAAAGCTTAAGTTTTTGCACTAATATGCGTGCGAGTGCTTCATCTACGCGCGTGGCAAAGGCTGAATCTTCGTTATATTTTTGCGTGAAAAAATCAAAACTTTTGGCAAGAGATGCATAAGTATCGGAAGCATCAGAAGAGATGATATTGCCCATATAAAGCAGATCGTTACCGGCGAGAAAAGAATCGCGCGCAACAAGGTGCGCAGAAAAATCATTACCATCTGGGGCATAAAAATCGTGAATAGCGCGGCTGCCGAGGTCATCGCTAATGGTTAGACCACCTGCTTTGCGCCATTCATCGAAGGGGGCAAGGGCGAGTATTTCATTGAGTGATTTTTCATCGAGACTGATAGGGCGTGTTGTGGGACGAATATTGCCTTGGAAAGCCTCATAGCGAATATGTGGTACCAGCAATCCGTCAGCGTTATCAGGTGCGGAGAAAGTTCCCGTTGTAGCGGAGAAAGGCGCTAACTCGACTTCTTCGAGTTCTTCAGCGCTTTTACGAATAGTAACAATCTCTTCTTGCGTAGGGCGGTCAGCGTTTCCACTGCCGGGAAAATGTTTTGCGATAACGAGTATTTTATTTTCGCTGCCCGTGTGTAATCCGCTAATAAAGGCTTTTCCCATTTCGCCGACCCAGTAGGGGTTGCCGCCAAAGGAAAATATACCCATATCGCCGTTATTTGCGGGGTTAGGATCTTCAAGAATATCGAGAGAAGGTCCCAAATAAAGATTGATTCCTAAAGCCGAAAGTTCTTCCCCTAAAACGGCTCCGTTTTGTGTGGCAAATTCAGGATTCCATGTCGCTCCTATTGCCATTGGGCTGGGTTGAGGAGATAAATTGATCCGCGCTTGATCTTCTTGCGAAATCCCTACAAAAAGTGGAATATAAGCCCAATCCTTTTCTTTTGAGAAATCCCAAGTCTTTTCCTGCAAATCAGCAATGAGTTGATAAAGGTTTTCTGTATTGGCTGGCTCTGTGCTGAAATTATCATTCTCCCCTTTAAGGATAACGCCACCAACAGGATACTTGGCAAGAAAAGCAGTGATCAGTGCTTCTTCTTCAGCTTCGCTGTTGATCGTAGTCCCTTCAACGCTAACTAAGAAAAGCTGCCCGATCCGTTCTTCGGGGGTCATCTTTTCGATCAGCGCAACAACCTCAGGCGGTGGAGGGTTTTCCTGGGCTTGAGCAGAAAGCGGGGAAAGGAAAGAGGCAAGGAAGAAAAGGATCAATGCCCAAGAGTAAAAAGGATGTTTATTTTTCATAACGCGTCAAAATCTCAGCATGAATTTCAGGCTGAATATTCCCCCCAGAAACTACGATCACACTTGCTTCTTGTGGTACTTTTTTACTCAAAACCGCCGCCAGCCCCACTGCGCCAGCGCCTTCAATTTTCTCCCCATATTCTCTCCAGGCAAAGGCGAGAGCCTCTGCAACTTCATCTTCTGAGACCAAAATAATTTCATCTACATATTTTCTGATGAGCGGGATAGTGATGGAATTTGCCTCCACTGCCCCCGCTAAACCATCTGCTAAAGTGGGAAGGTCTTCCACATCGTCTTGGGTATCGTGATAAAAGAGTCCGTGCATAAAAGCGGATGCGGCAACCTGAACGCCGATCACGCGCCCTCGTGCTGAGCCGTGTCGAAGCGTGTTTTGGGCTTGCCCGGCGAGAACAGACGCGATGCCCGCCAATAAACCGCCACCGCTAACCGGCACGATCCATGTCATTTCTGCGGTCTCAGGGTGCTCTGCCAAAATTTCACTGGCTACTGTCCCCTGTCCTGCAATGACATGCCCATCGTTATAAGGGGAAATCCAAACAGCGTCATTTCGCTTCGCAAATGCCAATCCCGCTTCTTCTGCATCATGGTAGCCGCCTTTAATAAGTTCTACTTTTGCACCGAGATCTCGCATTGCGTCAATTTTGACCACGGGCGCGTCCTTTGATGCAAATACACGAACATCTGCGCCGATGATTTGCCCGGCCAATGCCACGCCTTGGCCATGATTTCCGGCAGAGGCCGTTACCAAGCCCATTTCACGTTCCCAGTCTTCGAGAATGAGCGACCGGTTTAAAGCACCGCGCGCTTTAAAAGAGCCTGTCTTTTGATGATTCTCCCATTTAATATACAAATTGCGCTCTGTATCATGAGTGAGCGGCGTGTGGAGAATCTTTCCATCAAGGCGTTGGGATGCGGCTTTTAGCCATTCGGGAGGAAGCATAGTTATTTTCTTTCTGCAGTGAGGGTGTTAATTCGTGCGCAATACTTTTGTTGCCAGGGCAGGGTCATCAGTAATAATGCCATCTATGCCCCAATCAGCGAGTTGACGCATTTGGTCAGGATCGTTGACTGTCCAGGAATAAACACGGCGTCCCATGCAGCGTACCCGCTTGACATTGAACTGGTTTGTGTTCTTCCAGTTTGGATGCAAAGCTTGATAATTGCCAAAACCAAAAAGAAAGCTACGGAGTAACCAACCGCCAAAGTTATTCAGGGTCAGCAATCCACGTGGGACTTCGGGAAGCAATTTTGCTGCGCGTTTCAGGTTTTTTGGCAGGAAGGATGAGAAAAGAATATTTTCTTCCTGCTTATATTCTTTTACAACTTCAACGACTTTTTCTACTAAATTATCGTCCTTGGTCGTGTAATTGGTCAGTTCGACGTTGATGAAGAGATCTTGCCCAATGCTCTCGAAAACTTCGGCGAGGGTGGGGATTTGCTGCCCATTTCCGGCATCCAGCTCTTTGAGGGCTGCCAAGCTCAAATCCGCGACTGTCCCGCTTCCATCTGTTGTGCGATCTACTCTTTCATCATGAATGATGACAGGGATTCCATCTGCGCTGAGTTTTACATCCAATTCGATACCATCTGCACATTGCTCACGCGCTAATTCAAAAGCTGTAAGGGTATTTTCTGGTGCATGCGCGGATGCGCCACGATGAGCCAAGATGGTGGGGATAGGAAGCGTATCTAGTCTCATTTTCTACAGGTCAACAAAATAGGCTTGAGCGGCAAGGTCAATGAGTTCGCGAGTCATAATCGGTTCAACGGAGAGATATTGCGAGATGTCGAGGATTTGATCGCAAATATCGCGGGGATGTGAGGCGCGCAATTTACGGTTTGGTTTGATATACCATTCCTGCAAAAGATAGGCGAGACCTTTATCGTTATATTGCACTTTCTTCGATTGGGCAACGCGCTTGAAAATTTCTCTGTAGCCTTCAAAGGAGGGGTCGCCAATTTCGATTTTGTGGCGTAAACGGCGTAAGAATGCTTCGTCTACAAGGTCTTTGGGTGGGAGGTTGGTGGAAAATACAACCAGCACATCGAAAGGAACTTCGATCTTTCGCCCAGTGTGGAGGGTTAGAAAATCTACGCGATTTTCGAGAGGCACGATCCAGCGGTTGAGCAAATCACGCGGGCGGACTTGCTGTCTGCCAAAGTCATCGATCAGCAAAATACCGCCATTGGCCTTGACCTGGAAGGGGGCTTCGTAAAATTTATTGGTGTCGTCGAAAACAAGGTCTAAGCCCTCAAGCGTTAGTTCACCACCAACAACGATGAATGGACGGCGAATTTTTACCCAGCGCGGATCACGACGAATGCCTGTCTTGAGCGAACCTGTGCCACGCTTGGTGACGCCTTCTTCTTTTACAAGCTGATGATTAACTGAGTCGTACATCTTGATAACTTGCCCATCTACATAAAGGGCGTAGGGGATATACATATTTTGGCTCATCACCAAATTGCCAAAGGAGCGAGCAATACTGGTTTTACCGTTGCCGGGAGGTCCGTATAAGAAGATGGATGCACCAGAGTTGAGTGCAGGACCTAAGCGTTGAAATGTATTTTCTGAAAGAACGAGTTGAGACATTAGTTGACGCATAGAGCGAGATGTAACAACAACACGACCTTGTGATTGATTGCGAACTGCGTTATTGTAGGTTTCGATCGGCACGGGCGCAGCGCCTGCATATTGGCTGCGTGCCATTGCTTCTTGGGCACGCTCATTTCCTTTACTTGTCATCGCGTAAAGATAAGAACTGGAGCCAAGCCCCGATTGTTGGGCTGATTTAATTTCTACGAGTTTTTCTTTTTTCAATTCAGCAAGAATTTTGTCTGTTACCCCAGCAAAAGGCAGGGCGAGTTCCTCTGCTACTTTAAAGCCAGAGAGATAGCCCTGCGAATAGAGAATTTTCAAAGCCAGGTCTTGCAGCCAAAGCGCAGGTAAGCCTGTATCTTCTACACTGGTGATTGTTGGGGGTAAAAAGCCGGTTCCGCCACGGAGAGAATTTGTATTTGCCATAATTCAGATCCTTTCGTCAAGGAAAAAAAAGAAGTATAGAATTATAGCATGGGGAAAGAAGATAATATCTTGCGCTTTCGTTAAGTTTTGCCACAAATTTACCAAAAATTTTGATACACTTAGGACAGAAATAAAACGATGGTTTAGCGCCCTCTGAAAAACATAGTACTTTAAAGCAAAAAATCACAGCCGAAGCCGTGATTTTTGAGAAAACAAAATCAAAATACTAGGCAGATTTGCCCAAAGTTTTGATACACTTGGCGCAGAGAACTTTTTTGACCTTGCGACCATTTTCATAAAGGGTCACTTTTTGCAGGTTCGGTTTAAATTTTCGTTTGGTCGCTTTCATAGAGAAGGAGCGACTATTACCAAAAGTTGTTTTCTTATCACAGTGAGCGCAGACAGCCATTTTTATATCCTTTTCGAAACAAAATAATACCTAAGTTCGGGTTTTCCATCCGAAGCGAGCCATTTTACCATAAAGCGTATCCTCCCACAAGAGAAATTGTTATATATGAAGTAAAGGAAAAACTATGAGTAATGAAAATACCACTTTAGGCAAAATTCATGTTTCGCCAAACGCCGTTGCTACGATCGCTTATCATGCTACTCTGCGTTCTTATGGTGTAGTCGGCCTGGCTTCAAAAAATTTAGCATCTGGTTTGGCACAAACGATCACCAAGGACCCTACTCGGGGCGTTTCTGTGCATTATGATGAAAACGATAAAATAGATATTGATATTTATGTGATCGTTCAACATGGCACACGCATCGCCTCTGTTGCGAACAGCGTTGCAAACACGGTCCGTTTTAATGTAGAAAAAGCATTGGGTATCCGTGTGAACAGTATCGATGTGCATGTTGCGGGGCTGCGCGTTGGTGATGGTGAATAAAAAACAAGAATGGAATAAAAAGAAAAAGGACACAAAGAAAATTTTGTGTCCTTTTATATAAAAGAAAACGGAGTTTTTATGAGTGATGAAGTTGCGGCAGCGCGTAAAAAAAGAGTAGAAGAAATGCAAGCTTTACCCTTTGATGGGCAAGCCTATAAAAGATTGGTAGAAGCAGGGCTAACATGGTTGCGAGCCAATCAAGAATCAGTGAATGCCCTCAATGTATTTCCCGTCCCCGATGGTGATACCGGCACAAATATGGTGCTCACCATGCAATCCGCTTATGATGAGATAGAAAACTCAGGTCACCACAAAGTTGGGGATATGGCTGCCGCCGTCTCGCAAGGCGCGTTGATGGGCGCTCGAGGCAACTCAGGCGTTATCTTATCCCAAATTTGGCGCGGCGTCGCACGTGGACTGGAAGGTGCTGAGGTCTTAACAGGCGAAAACTTTGCCCGAGCATTAACCGAGGCAAGCGAGACCGCTTATCGAGGTGTCGTTCGTCCCGTTGAAGGCACAATTTTGACAGTCTCCAAAGATATTGGCTTGGCAGCAGTTGCCGCTCTTGAAGAAACACAAAACCCGATCGAAATTCTAGAAAAAGTGATCGTTGCCGGAAAAGAATCGGTAGACTACACCCCCGAACTTTTACCCGTACTCAAAGATGCCGGCGTTGTTGACTCTGGCGGCATGGGGCTTTTCCTCATCCTCGAAGGGATGATGCGCTATATCTACGGCGAGCCGCTCGATACCCCAACGCTCGCAGTCAAACCGATGGCAGCCCTCGATATGGAAAACGCCATGCACGCTGTCGAAGAAGGGCAAGATTGGGAAGTGGTCGTTGATTTTTATCCCAGCGAAGAACTTGACCTGCAATCCTTCTACGGAAAACTCGAAGAGATGGGCACATCTATTCAGGTTGGCGAAGGTGATGGCATGTACAGAATGCACATCCACGTCCCGCTTGAGAATCGCTATCTCCCCATTGACTATATTATGGAACTCGGCACCATCACCGATGTGGCGATGGAAAATCTCGTCGCCCAAATGGATGAGCTAAACAAAAACACAGATTACGACAGGCTAGAGCTGACCAACATCGACCCAGGTGAAATCGCGATCGTTACCGTTTCTCCGGGTCCCGGCATCTCCCGCATCTTTGCCAGCTTGGGTGTTGCTGCGATCGTTGAAGGCGGGCAGACGATGAATCCCAGCACCAAAGAATTATTGGCTGCTTTCGAGAATCTGCCCACAGACAAAGTCATCATTCTCCCGAATAATAAAAACATCGTCCTCGCCGCACAAGCTGCCCGCGACGTGACCGTCAAAGAAGTGCATGTTGTGCCCAGCCGAACGATCCCGCAAGGATTGGCGGCCATGCTTATGCACAACCCCGAAGGTGATTTAGATGTCGTTGCAGAGAAAATGCTCAAAAGCCTCGACACTGTCCGTACCGGTGAAGTGACTACCGCCACACGCACCGTCGAAATTGATGGCGTAAATGTGGAAACAGGTCAGGTTATTGCCTTGTTAGATGGGAAATTGGTCTTGGCCGCATCTTCAGTTGATGAAGCCTGCCTAAGCCTCCTTGAAAAAGCTGATATGGATGAGTACGAACTCATTACCTTGTATATGGGTGGTGATTATCCTCGCGCAGAAGCCAATCGTGTTGGTGATCTTATTCAAGAGAAATACCCCGATCACGAAGTCGAAATGCTCGATGGCGGTCAGCCACATTATCAATTGATCCTTTCAATTGAGTAGAAAAAATGTAGTGCTAAAAAAAATGCTCCCACGCTTTCTTCCATGAGGCGCGGGAGTTTTTTATTCGTAATTATTCGTTAGATTCGAGGTATTCGTGATATGAAAATAGGACTTGTCACTGACAGCACCGCCGATATTCCCGCTAATTTGCTTGAAGAACATAAAATTGAAGTTGTCCCCGCGATTCTTATCATAGATGGAAAAAGCTATATTGATGGCGCGGAGATCAGCCGCGAAGAATTTTACGCGCGGATGCCTACATTCAAAAAACCCGCAACTACAGCCGCTCCTTCTGCAGGTGAGTTTATGGAACGCTACGAAAAGCTACTTAATGCGGGCGCAGAGAAAATCTTTTCGATCCATGCAGCTTCACAATTGAGCGGTATCTTCAATGCCGCGCGCTTGGCAGCAGAATCTTTTGGAGAGCGTGTCCAAATTATAGATAGCGGGCAACTGAGTCTCGGAATCGGTTTTCAAGTTCTCGAAGCCGCTGAAGCAATTTCAAAAGGAAAAGTCTTTGAAGAAATCACTCAGCTTCTTCAAAATATCCAAAAAAAGATTAGACTTTCGGCTGCTTTAGACACCCTTGAATATCTACGTCGCAGCGGGCGAGTTTCCTGGGCAAAGGCGCGCATAGCTGCATTGCTCAGCCTTAAACCGCTGATTGGCTTAGCCTACGGGAAGGTTGAAAATCTCGGCGCAGTCCGCACAACAAGGATGGCAAATCTTCGCCTGATGGAGCTTTTACACGAAGCTGGGAATATTAGAAAACTCGCTGTTTTGCATACCAATGCAGAAGAGCGTGCGCGCCAATTTCTCGCTGACTTTGCACCGTCGCTGAAAAAAGAGCCTATGGTTATCAATGTCACCCCCGTTATCGGCGCGCACTTGGGACCAAAAGGTGTTGGCTTTACTGTCTTGCAAGAGTAGAGCGGAGTGCCTAGATAAGTGCAATCTCAGTCATCCGCTCTATCGCCAAAGATTTCCCAGCCACGCTCCTGCGCAACTGCTTTTAGGGTAGCATCGGGGTAAACGGCGACGGGGTGATCTGCCATTTCTAGCATGGGGATGTCGGCAGATGTATCGCCATATGCCACATCAATGCGCTCTACCCCCAGGTGTTTTCTGATCTTTTCTGCTTTGTCTTGTCCATGAGCAATCGGTTCGGTTAGAGACATCTTCCCGTTTTGGAATTTGATTTCGGTGCCCAGTCCTTTTGCCCCAATATGCGCAGCAAAATGAGCGACAGTTGGCTGCCACATACCGGTGGCGATATAAACATCGTCTCCCTGCAGGGCATGTCCGCTGATCCGCTCGATCATATCAAGGCGGCGCTTTGCCCATAACTGCGTTTCCATTGTATAGCTAATGACTTCTTCGAATAATTCCGGGGTTGCGTCTTCCAAGAGGGGCACGCAGCTGATAAACATATCAATGACCCATTTATTCCAGTCGATCAGCCCACGTTTTGCCAAAATCCAGGATGGCATGATTTTTGCCATAAAGATGTTTTTTCGTAATTTACTCTGGTTTTCACCGACCCAGCCTACCAGACCAATAACCGGTGAGCCGTGTGAAAGTGTGCCATTAAAATCTGAGACAACAAGCATTGTTCCAACTCCTTATCAATTCAACCCGCGAAGTATATCACTTGCCCTTTCCGGTGTCTCCACTACCAAAAGCCATTCTCTCCCAAGCCCATGATAAAATACACCTCATGTACCCTTCAATAGAAAAACTACAAAAATATGTCCGTCTCGAAGCAAAAAATGGCTACGACAACAAAGCCATTATCGGCGGTCTCGCAAGTATGCTCGAAACATGGGAATCTGAAGCACGCAACGATGGCGTTGCCGAAGAAGTTATCCAGGCCGTCACAGGTCGTTTGCGTGATTACGAACGCCTCAGCCCGGAATCACGTAAAGTGACCCTTTTTGGGATCGGAAACAGGCTCAAGAGAGAATATCCAGAATTGGGGAGCGAGAAAGAGCTGCCCAAAGCGGATGCCCCTCCGACGCAAGCTGAGGATAAACCCTCGGAACAGACTCAAGATGAAGCTGCTCCCGCCAAAATAACGGAATCTGCCCCTCAGCAAGAAAACGTTGAAAAAAGCACCCCAACCCATCGTCCAGCGCGTCCCCGCTCCGAATCCGTTCCCGGAGCATCCACCAGTAAAACCCCAATCGCATTAAATGCAAAATTAACCGTCTTGCAGGGCGTGGGTCCCCGCAACGCGACAACGCTCGAAAAACTGGGACTTTTCACGCTGCGCGATATGCTCTATAACTTCCCACGTCGCTACGATGATTATAGCCAGCTAAAACCGATCAAATCGCTTTGGTATGGCGAGCAAGTGACTGTCATCGGCAATGTGCAGAGTGTGACAGGGAGACCAATTCGCGGCGGAAAATCGCATATTACCGAAGCCGTCATTGGCGACGGAACCGGTGCATTGCGCTTGAGTTGGTTTAACCAACCCTGGCTGACCAACCGCTTCAAAAAAGGGATGAGCATTTCTGTCTCTGGCAAAGTTGACCAATATCTTGGGCGGCTGGTGATGAGTAGCCCCGATTGGGAAATGATCGAAACCGAAAATTTGCATACGAACCGCATTGTGCCGATTTATGCACTGACTGCAAAAATCACCCAAAAGTGGCTGCGCAAACAGATGATGCAGGTCATTTCTTATTGGGCGCCAAAGATCACCGATCATTTACCCGACAGCGTTCGCTTGACAGCAAAATTGCCTCGGCTGGATACGGCGCTAGAGAATGTTCACTTCCCAAAAACACAGGCGCATTTGAAGTTGGCGCGTGAGCGTTTAGCTTTTGATGAGATTTTCTTTTTACAAATGGGCGTTTTACGCCAAAAACGAGATTGGCAATCTGTTATGGGGCGCATTTTTGATGTGCCTGAAGAATGGCTGCAAGCTCGCAAAGATATTTTGCCCTTCACGCTAACCGCTTCTCAAGATAAAGCTGTCTCTGATATCGTGATGGATTTTGGCTCAGGTAGACCAATGAACCGTTTGCTTCAAGGTGATGTTGGCTCCGGTAAAACCGTTGTCGCGGCAATGGCGACAGAAGTCATCGCTCATGCTGGCGCACAAACAGCTATCATGGCACCTACGAGCATTCTTGCCGAGCAACATTATCGCGGCTTAAGCCAAATGCTCACAGCTGGTGAAGATGCCTTGAAAGAGGACGAAATCCGTTTGCTCGTGGGTGACACCCCCGAAGCCCGAAAACAGGAAATTCGCGAAGGCTTACTCGACGGCAGTATAAAAGTCATTGTCGGCACACATGCCTTAATTGAAGGAAACGTAACCTTTGCTGACCTACAACTTGCTATCGTCGATGAGCAACATCGCTTTGGTGTAGACCAGCGTGCTGCTTTACGTGAAAAAGGTGAAAATCTACATCTTTTGGTGATGACAGCTACACCAATTCCACGTTCGTTGGCACTCACCGTTCACGGCGATCTTGATATCTCTGTGATGGATGAGATGCCCGCCGGACGACAAGAAATTGATACGCATGTTCTCAGACCGCGTGAGCGTGAACGCGCGTATACAATGATCCGTGCGCAGGTTTTGGATGGGAAACAAGCCTTTATCATTTACCCGCTGGTTGAAGAAAGCGAAAAGATAGAAGCGCGTGCTGCTGTAGAAGAGCATGAATCTTTGCAAGCTGAAGTTTTTCGTAAACTCAATGTCGGTCTTCTGCACGGGCGCATGAAAGCCGCTGAAAAAGAAGAAGCGATGGAAAAATTCCGCGCCAAAGAATACGATATTCTCGTTGCAACCACAGTTGTCGAGGTCGGCGTAGATATTCCCAATGCAACGGTCATGCTCATTGAAGGTGCGGATCGTTTCGGCTTGGCACAACTCCATCAATTGCGTGGACGTGTTGGGCGCGGTTTGGATAAATCCTACTGTCTGCTCATTCCTACAGATAATAACGACACCGAAAATGAACGCCTGCTCGCGATGGCAGAAAGCAACGATGGTTTTGTCCTCGCCGAAAAAGATTTGCAGCAACGCGGTCCCGGCGAATTCCTGGGCACACGCCAATCCGGTTATAGCACCGGGCTGCGCATGGCAAGCATTACCGATATCGACTTGATCGAAAAAGCGCGCGAACGCGCTCAATCCATTTTTGTGCAAGATGCAAATCTCGAAAAAGAAGAACATAAACTGCTCGGCGAAGCCCTCGATAATTTCTGGGGCAACACAAAAGGAGACATAAGCTAATGGTGCGTGCCTTTTTCCCCGGAAGCTTTGACCCGATCCATTACGGGCATATAGATATTGCCGAAAGAGCCGTTCGCCTTTTCGATGAACTAATTATTGCCGTTTACGATAAACCCTTAAAAACTTTGCTTTTCCCTCCAGAAGAACGCATTGCTCTTGCCGAAGAAGCCTTTGCCCATAATCCTAAAATTCGCGTTACGGGGTATAACAATCTCACCGTCGATGCCTGTCGTGAAGCCGATGCCCAAGTGATCGTGCGTGGGTTGCGCGTTTTCTCTGATTTCGAATTTGAATTCAGGATGGCTCTCGCCAATCACCGCCTTGCAACAGATATAGAAAGCATCGCCCTCATCACCCACGAAGAACACACCTTCATTTCCTCCTCCACCGTCAAAGAAATTGTCATGCTCGATGGGGATGTCTCCAGCATGGTTCCGCCGCACGTGCATCTTGCTCTAAAGAACAAAATCGCCCAGATGGAAAGCAACGATGCTGCGAACATCCCAAGAGATTAATTCTTTTTTGTGGGATAAAAAGCCGCATCATACATGTTTTTAGCTTGCTATCGTTAAAATAACATTTTCTCAGCCTTTATCACCCTTGCTACCCTTGCCACTCTTTTTAAGATAGAATAATGATGTTCCTAATCAACGGAGAAAAATATGGACATCCTGCATCTTATAGACCGCCTGGAAGAACTCTTCAATGAAAGTCGCGCATTGCCATTCACTCACAACGTTATTGTGGATGAAGACAAAATGCTCGATATCATCGACCAGATGCGCATCACCATCCCCGAAGAAGTCAAAAAAGCAGAACAATTGCTTAACCAAAGCGAACGTATCTTGGCGCAAGCAGAAGAGAAGGCAAACCGCACCACTGCTTTAGCCGCAGAAAAAGCCGACCAAATGACATCAGAAGATTCTCTCCTTGAAGAAGCGCAAAAGCGTGCCGATAAAATTCTTGAGCAGGCTCGTGCAGATGCAGAAGCACAGCGCATCGAAGCAGATAATTATGTGGTCGAAACCTTATCTAATCTCGAAGATGAACTAAGCCGTATACTCAATCAAGTCCATAACGGGATTCGTACTGTGCAAAAAGGCTAAGAAAAGCAAACGATCTAAAACCCAAAAGACCAACTAGCGATATTTGCTAGTTGGTCTTTTTTATATCTAACGCTTGAAATCACGCGATTGCGGGCCAGCTTAACGCGGGGTTGGGCAGATATAGTGCAATAACAATGATTAATTTTCCAAACTTACTCGTTTCCAAAGCCTCTCAAGTGTTGGATCCCATTGAATTTCTTTTTCTAATGCTAATTTAAAATAATAATCATACGCATTTATCTGCGATAATGGCGAACGCGAAATCAATATACGAATTACTTCGGCAGGCTCATCAGTATAGTGCTTAATAGACTGATAAAAACCATGACAATCTAAACATGCACCATCTATATTTTCTGTGGGAACAATTTCTGCTAGCATTTTGACAAGTGCATAGAAATCAGGTTTTTCACTTGACATGCCAGTCAAGGCAATTTCTGTGCATTGTTTCCAAACCCACCACACAACATCATTTTCTAATAATGTGCCATTATCGCGAATCCATCCGATAAGATTCTTATCAAGATGAATATATTTTCTCCCATATTCTTCCCGAATAGTATAAAAGTGTTCAACTGCCTTTAATTGTAATTTTACTCGCTCTGAACGGGAAACCGCCTGAGATTTAGCAAAAACTATGGATGCTCTTATATCTCGCCGAGTTTGCATGGCTGAATTAAAATTAAATTCTTGAATCAATTCTTCGGTTATCAATTTCGTTCTCAAATCAAAAGGAAAAAGCGAAGCAAGATTTCTAAGTGAGAATTGAGCAAACCATACGAACTCAGTATCATCTGATCTTAAATCTTCAATTGCCCTTTTCCACAACAAAATAAGTTGCTCTCGTTCAAGGTCGGGGCCTAATCTTCGAATAGCTTTAGAATAATCGCTTACATCGCGTACAGTTTCTGATAATAATTTAGCAATCTCTTTCTGCCGAGTTTTATTCTTATCCATAATATTCAAATCCTTATCCAGTTATGTGATTGAATCTGCCCAACGGTTAAGGGTTGATACGGCGAAAAGGATCAAGTCTGTCAGAAGGGAAGAGAGAACCGCCGTATCGAGCCTGTTGAACTAAGCCGTGACCAGAAAAACGTCAGATAGACTTGGGGATTAAA
>Ga0233447_1000220_pt1 | contig 72855 bp, 71 predicted proteins | sample SI_124_October20_3_FD_183014 | JGI IMG/M metagenome (GOLD analysis project Ga0233447, IMG submission 183014) | Seawater microbial communities from Saanich Inlet, British Columbia, Canada - SI_124_October2016_135_MG | ecosystem: Environmental > Aquatic > Marine > Inlet | place: Canada: British...
GTGTGGACAATATATTAATTGATACCCCCCGAAAGCGATGGGAAAAGCTCAAGAATCTTAATCTTCCCGAATATAAGGCAAAACCGCTGAAACGTATTTACATCCCGAAAAAGAATGGCAAGAAACGACCATTAGGCATACCGGCCATGCATGACCGGGTGGAACAGGCCCTTGATTTACTGGGGCTTGATCCGGTATCTGAATCCACTGCTGATCCTCATTCATATGGATTCAGGAAAGTACGCTCGGCCCAGGATGCAATGGGAGCTATTTATAATGCGTTGAGACGGAAAGGTAGCGCTGACTGGATTTTGGAAGCAGACATCAAAGGTTGTTTTGACCATATTGGCCATAGATGGCTGGATGAGAACATCCCCATGAATAAGAAGAAATTGCAACAATGGCTCAAGTGTGGTTACCTTGAGAAGCGTACATTTAATCAAACCAATGAAGGAACTCCCCAGGGCGGTTTATGCAAAGCTTAGCATAATCCACCTTATGCAAAGAAAGTGCTTATGCAAAGAAAACAACAAAAGCCCTTTTAAATTCAATGCGTTTTATTTGATTTAGTTTGCATAATCTCCAAAGATGATAGTTGGCGTACTAAAGCCTTAACTATCTTGTAAGGAGATTATTTTATGCAAAAGCAACCATTGATTAACCTGCTCAATGACCTGGAGCAGGAACTGTTACGACTTGGTTATACCCAAGGCACTATGAAATTTTACCGCCGGCGGTGGCAAATGCTGCTACAGTTCGCACGGGAACAAGAAGAAATCTATTATTCAGAACAGATGGGACTCAACTTCATCGAAAAACACTTCCATATTCTTGAAAAAGATTTTGAACGTCCTCTTTCACAGTCAGAGACACAGGAACTACGAATAATAAGGATGATTGGAGATTTTCAGCTTCATCATACAGTGTTGCGCCGGTTCTATAAGCATAAGAAAATTCTTAAAGACCCATATTTTATTGAGATCAGCATTCGTTTTAAACAATATTGTATTGAAAAAGATTATTCCAAGGTAACAATTGACCATTATGTAAAACTATCAGATCGGTTCATGGATTATCTTTCTTCCCAAAGAGTTGACAATTGTAAGAAGATCGACCTTGCTGTAATTAATGCCTATATCAGAACCTTAACCGGTTATGCTTATAAAACTGTGGAACAAAATATTTGCTCTCTGCGTGCTTTTTTTCGATTCCTTTTGGATACTGAAAAAGTTGAAATTGATTTTGCTGCTAAAACACCGATGGTGCAGGCAAGAAAGCAGACACGCATTCCATCAGTATGGACAATAGACGAATTGAAAAAATTATTTGGTGCCATTGACCGAGGAAGCCCAAAAGGAAAAAGGGATTACGCTATTATACTAATGGCTTGCCGCCTTGGTGTCCGTTGTACAGATATTAAAAATTTGAAGATTGGTAACTTCAACTGGGAAGAGAAAAAATTTGTTTTTATTCAATCAAAGACAAGACAGACATTATCTCTTCCTCTGACACCGGATGTGGGTTGGGCAATAATTGATTACCTCAAGTATGGCCGGCCTAAAATAGATAGCCCTTACCTGTTTGTAAAGCATATGGCTCCATTTGGACCATTTTCAGAAGCGGACCACTTAAACCAATTAATTAAAAGATACATGGAGCTGGCCCACCTGCCTACTTTGAAAAAAAGAAGAGGAATGCATTCATTGCGCCATACCATGGCCAGCATGCTCCTTGAAAAGGATACTCCGCTTCCAATCATTTCAGATATCCTCGGCCATGTCGATACCGACTCAACTGCCGCCTATCTGAAGGTTGACATCAGAAAACTGAAAGAATGTTCCCTTGATTTTGAGGAGGCAGCCAACCATGAGTGAAATTATTTATGAAGGTCCTTTTAAGAGTCATATCAAAGATCACGTGGAACTGAAACAGGCTGTAGGATACAAGTACAATACAGATGCAGCCCATTTAAAGCGTTTTGACAGATTTACGTTGGCAAAATATCCCGATGCAACTGTCCTTACAAAGAAAATCGTATTGGACTGGTGCAGCAAGAAAACTTATGAGGCACAGGCGAATCAATGCTCTCGTGCATCGGTCATCCGTCAGTTTGGGAAATATTTGGATTCCATCGGAGTTGAGGCATATATCATTCCAAAAGGATATTATCCTACAGAAAAACAATATACACCCCATATTTATCCAGTCGATGAATTGACAAGGTTCTTTGCACAAACCGACAAATGTCATTACTGCAGCGAATACCCATACAGGCATCTGATTATGCCTGTTGTTTTTCGTATGATCTATATGTGTGGGTTGCGAGTGTCTGAAGCAAGGCTTCTCAAAGTAGGTGATGTTGACCTTGAAAAGGGTATCCTTACCATCAAACATTCAAAAAAGGCTAATAGCAGGCTGGTGCCCATGTCCGATTATCTCTCGCAACTGTGCCGCCAATATTCAAAAAAGGCACATCCTTTTCCAGTACCCGAGGATTACTATTTCCCGGCACAAGAAGGAAAACCAATGACAATAGGGAATGTATATAAAAACTTCCGCAAGTTTCTGTGGCGTGCTGGAATTTCACACGGCGGAAGAGGCTATGGTCCACGCGTCCATGATTTTCGCCATGTTTACGCTGTACACTGCCTGAAAAAATGGGTGGAACAGGAAAAGGATTTAACGGCATATCTTCCAGTACTAAAAACATATATGGGGCACGATTCCTTTCAAGATACTGCCTATTACTTGCGCCTTACCGCAGATGTATTTCCCAATATTACATTGAAACTGGAAACACATTATCCGGAAATTATTCCTGAATTAGGAGGTAGTGCTGATGAAACCTACTGATTTTGCGAAGCATCTTACGGAATTCCTTTCAGTCTATCTTCCATCACAGAAAAATGCCAGTAAAAACACGATTTGTTCCTACCGTGATACGTTTAAGTTGATGATAAAATATTGTGAGAAAAAGGAGAGCCTTCCCGCAGAAAGGATTACCATGGAAACCCTTTCAAGCAAACTAATCATTAATTTTCTGGAATGGCTTGAAAATGACAGAAAATGCTGTATTTCCAGCCGGAACCAGCGACTTGCCGCTATTCATTCTTTTTTTCGATATGTACAGTCAGAAGAACCTGCCGGTATTTTTCATTTTCAAAAAATAATCGCCATCTCAATTAAAAAAACCAAGAAAACTGTGGTGGACCACCTGACTCCAGAAGCGATGAAACTGCTTTTGGAACAACCTGATAAATATACCCCTAAAGGCAGACGTGACCTTACTTTGATGAGTATTTTATATGATACCGGTGCACGTGTACAAGAGCTGATTGATATCAGAGTCTGTGACGTTATCCTAGAAAATCCTGCTGTAATTATCCTGACCGGAAAAGGTAACAAAACCAGAAGAGTTCCAATCATGAAGAACGTGGTTTTATTATTGCAAAATTATCTTGCGGAAAACAAGTTGAATAAACCTTGGAAAAATGAATACCCCCTTTTTACCAATAACCAGCATCATAAACTTACAAAAGAAGGGGTCGCATACATAGTTGCCAAATATGTGGGGAACGGGAGAAAAAAATCAACCATGCTACCACCTAAGGTAAAAGTGCATATGTTTCGTCACAGCAAGGCCATGCATCTTTTGCAGGCAGGAGTGAATCTAATTTACATCCGGGATTTTTTGGGACATGTCGATTTAAAAACCACAGAAATCTATGCAAGAGCAGATACCGAAACCAAACGAAAGGCAATCGAAAATGCATATCCGGATCTAATTGATAGCAATCTTCCTGACTGGAGCAAAGATCAACCACTGCTTTCATGGCTTTCTGAATTGAGGTAGATCAGATATTATGCAAAGCAAATGGAAAACCAAGCTATTATTTATAGCGTGTTAGGAAGTTTACTTTGCATAATACTTTTCTTTGCATAAGGTGGGATAATTTCACCGACGCTTGCCAATATGGCACTTGACGGTATTCAAAACCTCCTTGCAGATAACTTCAGAAAAACTGACAAGATTCATTTTGTCAGGTACGCGGATGATTTCATTATAACAGGCCGTTCCCCGGAATTGCTTGAAACATGTGTCAAACCTTTGATTGAAGGGTTTCTTAAAATCAGGGGTCTGGAACTGTCAGAAGAAAAAACCATGATCACACATATTGATGATGGTTTTAATTTTCTCGGCTTCAATGTCAGGAAATACAAAGGAAAACTTCTGATAAAGCCTGCAAAATCCAGCATCAAAAGTATTAAAGCAAAAGTCAGAGACTATCTGAATGCCAATAAAACCCGGCGAACCGATGTTGTCATTGCCAAACTGAATACTATCATACGAGGTTGGGCAAACTATTACAAGCATGCGATCAGCAGGAAAATATTCGGGGACCTGGATCATGCCTTCTGGCAAATGGTCTGGAGATGGTCAAAGCGAAGGCATCCTAAGAAATCACGAGGATGGGTGAAAGCCAAATACTTCCGAAGGATCAAAGGCAGAGACTGGCGATTCATGGAAAACGGTAACCCACAACCCCTGATTTTATTAGGCCTGACCTCGATCATCAGGCATATAAAGATTAAGGCAGAGGTTAATCCATATGACCCTGTATGGGCTGACTATCTCAAAACCCGTTGGAAACGAAAACAACTGTTGGGTGTGGCAACACGCCTTATCAATGCTTGAGCCGGATGAGGTGAAAATCTCATGTCCGGTTCTCAGGGGGCTTGGGACTGGCAACAGTCCCCGGCTACCCGACATTTCATCGGTAATTTTGGTGTTATTTGTAGTGAACCAGTGTCTTTATCGGAAGAAATAATATCAAAGGTTTCCCATTAAGGGAGATAAATCCAAACTGTTCATAGTATTTTTTGGTATGATTATCTTTTGCTTCGACAAAAAGTCCAATTATGCCAACGTTCTCTGAAATAAGAATGACTTTTTCAACTGCACTCCCTATTAAATAATTTCCATAGCCTTTGTGCTGGTATTCTTTTGATACAGCAAGTCTCGCCAGTTTTAAAGCAGGAACTTGATCTGGATATTTTTTAGCGATAATAGATGGTAAATAATCCGTTTCAACTTCACAAATCGACAGGGTGTAAAATCCAAGGATTTCTTTCGAGTTTTCATCATTAATCAACACAAATGTGCGGGACATACCTTTAGTAATATGCTGTCTGGCAGTCTTTTGCAGAAATATATTTAATTGAGTGTTTCCACAGTCAAACCGCTTTCTGTCATGCGACTTATCCAAAAGCGCGATCTTTATCATTTCAAATCCTGCTTATAATGTTTCATTGCTTGAGCCAATTTGGGATTCACCTTTGGAGAGTTTTCAATCAATTCAAACAAATGCCGAGCAGATTGTATATTTAACCTAATTTTATTTTCTTGTTCAATAATGGCCTGGGCTTTTTCAAGCGCCGCATGTACTACAAATTGATTTAATGTAGATCCCGTGATTTCCGATGCCTCGGTTAATGTGTTATAGACATTAGGTGATATCCGCGCTGAGACACGAGCGGTTTTAGTTTCAGCTTTCATTTTTGAGTCCTCTCCTAATCATTTGTATTTTATGGTTTGCTTTTCAGTTGTTCCATATACCATATGTTATTGGTGCCATTTTGACAACAAATATATTATAACGGTTTTTGAAATACAGAAAGCTCTAAAAACAAAAAAACTCATTGAAGATCCGTCATTGGCTGGCAAACAACAAGAAAATGAACCGGGTGTTACCGGTTATTTTCAAGTTAAAAATGGCAATCTTAAATGAAACCTTGGACATAGCAACAAAGAACGATCAAATTTGTCCTCAACTGGATAAGTGGGATGAATTGTACAAATTATTGCCCGCCAAAAAGTGAAAAAATGGAGGCCAGGAACAATAGATTTATTGTCGGTGGCTTCAATCGGAAAACATTTGTGTCAAATGTTATAATTAATTTGTGGTAATTAACAAAAAAATGAAAGCGGTTGAATAAAAATGGAACCCTCCACGCAAACTTACAACCATCGGTTTGAAGTTTTCAGTATTGCTTTTGCTCTTCTATTTCTTGAATCGATTTTTTTTAAAACTGCCTTATATATACACAATTATGTAAATGCATTGATGGTAATTTCCTATGCTCTTCTTGGATTGGGAATCGGTTCAATATTAAGCATTTTTTTTTATGAGCTCAAAGCCAAAAGTATTTTTCTTTTAAAATTAACGATGTTCATATGTGTTATTCTATCTTTTGTTAACTTTGTGGCTTTTCCTTCCTATATCTTTTTTTCACCTTTTCTGGTTCTCCCTTTTATTGCAGGTAATAGCCTTATCTCTTATTTTCTCCAGAGACAAAATTCCCATACAATTTATTTTTTAGATCTGACTGGGGCCACACTGGGGGTATTGTCTTCTGTGATTTTGATACCCTGGTTGAGAGAAGAGAACTGTTTTATTCTTATACTAACTTTACTGGCAGTGTCCATGCTGTTTAACCAAAGTAAAGGCATTAAATTTGTTAGTACAATTTTAGTTTTGTTCAGCCTTGGATTGTTAGTTTTTAATATTTACAGTGATCAAATCAATTTTGCTAAAATCACCAAGTGTGATTCTGGCATCAATCCAAACAAAATTTTTTGCTCATCTCAAGAAATAGATTTGATGTTTTCAAAAAGTTCAAATGTCCAACGAATAGAAGCGTATCAAGTAAAGCCCCAATTTCAAAAGGGCTACATGGACAAAATGGAAACATATGTTGCATTTGATGGTTTGACAAATGACAGAATCAGTCAATGGAGCTTTCCTGATCCTTACGATGAACCCAGACTAATTAATAGGCTGGTAGAAAATCCTAAATTGTTAATCATCGGCACAGCTGCTGAGGGAGTAATAAAAACTGCCAAATCATTGGGTGGGCACCTCACAGGTTTGGAGATCAATAATCAGATTATTAATCTTATGCAGGGGCCGATGTATCAATTTAGTAATAAGGCATATGATCTTATTGATACTCTTCACCCGATTGATGCCAGAACATTTATAAAATCAACTGAGTCAAAATATGATTTTATCACACTGCTAAATACCCATCTCGTACGATCGGCCAGCCATATTGGTTCGCCAGAATATCTTCACACAAAGGAAGCAATAAGTTCCTATCTTAATTTATTAACCGAAAAAGGAACCCTTGTGTTTGAAGAACGGATATATAACGAACAAACTCGGTTAAGTGTTATTAAGCTTTTACACACCATTGTTCATGTAATGAAAAATCATGGTATTCAAAATCCAGAAAAGCATTTATTGATATACCGTTGGAATTGCCTTTCCTGTACTCAAAGATTGGGAAGTAAATTTTTTGTTATGATATATGTCAAGGCAAAACCCTATACATTGGATGACTGGGAAAATATTAAATGGTGGAATATCGGGATAGACAAGGATCATCATGAAATGATCGAATTATTTCCAGCAAAAAAGGTGGAATCTTCATTTGCCAATCAGATCCATAGTGTTATTCAAAACAATCCAATTAATCAGAATCAATCGGCTGATTTATCTATTATTACTGATGAAAAACCGTATCCCTGGTCTGTTTTCAAAAATAACAAAGATTTAAAGCATTATCTGTTAAAAATCGGCATTGTCTGTCTGGTTATTTTGATGTGTCTATTAGGATTTTGGAAAGTCAGGGAAAAACAATTAATTGATCGAAAATTCATTCTTTTTTCCTGTTATTTTGCTTTAATCGGTTTGGGGTATTTTATTATTGAAACCGGATTAATGCATTTCTATCAAATATACACAGGGTCACCCACAAATACCTTTATCTTTATTTTAGCGACATTATTGTTTGCTTCTGGATTGGGAAGCTACTTTTCAAAAAACTATTCAAGTAAAAAGGCTTTATATGTTTTTCTTGGCATACTGATTTTATCTATTTATCATTATTTTATTAATAAAAATCTTATTCCGCTTATGGGAGCACGTCCCCTTTGGAATTGTGTGATGATCGGCTTTACTGTATTTCCTTTGGGCTTTTTAATGGGTATCCCTTTTCCCTATGGCCTTGAGGGTGTTAAAAAGGAATTCAGCGGCTCACCAGTGGCCTTCTTTTTTGCCCTTAACTGTGTGTTTTCTACATTTGCTGTCTTCTTTAGTTTTTATTTCAGTGTGAACTATGGATTCAGTATAACTTTTGGAAGTGGCATCACCTGCTATTTTCTATCTATGGTGTTGCTTTATTTTTCAAGGCTAAATGGATAGGTGTTTAACGTATATAAATAATTAAACCATCAGGGCTTTTGGAATATGCCAGGGGAAAAACTATACAACTGTATTAATGGAATAATATCTTTTGTCAAAGACCCAAAAACCAAGGGAACCAAGGGGTCGGACCAAGTTAAGCCATTATTTGGAATTAGGTTGATCTAATATATATTTAAACAATACCCCTTGACGATATTATCCTTAAGGGTTATTATAATAACCATGATAAAAGACTTTAAATGCAAAGAAACCAAATCAATATTTAATGGTCTTTTTTCTAAAAAATTGCCGCAAAATATACAACGGTTGGCTGAAAGGAAGTTAATTATGCTTCATAGAGCAGCTGAAATAAATGATCTTAGAGTACCGCCTGCAAACAGGCTGGAAACGATCAGTGGCAATCGAAAGGGTCAACACAGCATACGCATTAATAAAAAGTGGCGAATTTGTTTCGAATGGAAAGAGGATGGCGTACATAGTGTTGAGATTGTTGATTATCATTAAGGAGATGCGATTATGAGAGATTTCCCCCCTACACACCCTGGAGAGATATTGCTTGAAGAGTTTTTAAAACCAATGGGTATCAGCCAATATCGAATTGCTAAAGATATTGGTGTTCCTGCCATGCGGATAAATAAAATTGTTAGATTTGAAAGAGGAATAAGTGCAGATACCGCTCTAAGATTAGCACGTTATTTTGGAATGTCTGTTGAGTTTTGGACGGGAATTCAAGTTCACTATGATACTGAAATGGCCAAAATGCAACTGGGAGACAGACTGGAAAAAGAGGTCAAGACATTTGAACCAGCCGCCTGATGTTGTTTATCAAAAGTATTCCATTAAATTCCTTTCACTGATCTGATCCAAAAAAATTTCAACAATCAAAATGAACCGGGTGCGACAAACAGCACAAAAGTTAAAATCAGATACTATGTTCAAACCATGTCCTGTTGACATCGAAGATGAAATATATCCAAACGGAATCTTTGAATTTAACATTACAAAAATAATTGACTATATTCAAAAAAATCCTGATAGCATCCCCCTTGAATCGGTTTTAGTAACTGATGTTTACAATGGTTTTTCATCCGTCAACGAATCTTACATGGAAGATGTGAAAATCTCCAGACCAATTATATTAGCCGAGATTGCTCCCGGCCAGTATAATGTGATTGATGGAAATCACAGGTTAGAAAAGGCATACAGAATGGGAATTAAGAACATACAAGCCCATCGGTTGAATGTAAATCAACATATCAAATTCCTGATCAGTAAAAAAGCTTACACAACCTACATTGAATATTGGAACTCTAAGCTAAAATAATTTTTAATAAAAAAAAACACGGGTACAAGCCAGTGCGTTTTAAATATTCATGACGGATAGCCCGCCACGATTATTATAAACAAATGTTTGAAAAACTTTAATGGACAAAAAAATTATAAGGGAGGGACATCATGAAATTAATCGAATGGGAGGTAAAAGAAGACGATTACCAGGAGCAGGTGTAAAACGTCATGACTCAACAGACAAAACAAATCCCTGTTTCTTCAATTATCCTTGATGAAGATATTTATCCGAGAAAGGGAATCAATCACAGGCGCGTGGGGATATTTTCTGAAAACATCAGGGATGGATTCAAATTTGATCCCATTGAGGTTGCGCCCTGCCCTGACAATACAGGTTATTATCGTTTGCTGGATGGGGCTCACAGATGGAGCGCTTTCAAATCAACGGGTGTGGAAGAGATAAAAGCCATCATAAAGAATCTGGATGGAAATGACCCCCTGCTGTATGCTGCAACAAAAGCCATTGGACCAAAACAATTAATGGAAGATGAGGCAAGGGATACTGCAAAGGGATACATCTGGATTTTTTATTGCAATCTCATGTGGTCACCAATAAAGGTGTTTTTAAAGAATCCGGGGAATGCGCCTCTCAAATCATTTCAGTACTTTTAATACAGTATTGTTTAAGCAATACAACATCAAGACCTAAGGGGAATTTTGTCAACATGGGCCAATTGGCAGTTATGGGTGTGGTTGTCCGTACTGAAATAAGATCCGTTGTCAAAGAGTGGCTGGACCTAAGTCAAGTGTATGGCTTGGAATATTTAAAGAGGAAGCCCGGAAATGAAACAAATTATTCAATGTTTGTTAATATTTGTTCTGGTGAATGGAATGTCATGGAATATAGGACTGGCAGCAGAAAAACTGCCAGATTATTGGCCAACCAGCAGCTGGAAGACTGCATCACCTGAAAGTCAGGGTGTGGACTCTGAATTGTTAGTCAAAATGCTGGACACAATTTGGAAAAATGATATTAACATTGATAGTGTGCTGGTTATCCGCAATGGGTATATCCTGCTGGACGTATACAATTATCCGTTTGATTCGAGCACAAGACACAATATCTATTCATGCACCAAAAGCATTTCTTCTGCCCTTATCGGCATCGCTATCGATAAAGGATACATCAAGAACATAAACCAGCCTATAATAAATTTTTTTCCAAAATATGCGACTGAAAATCTCAATGATGACAAAAAAGCCATAACTCTTAAACACTTGCTTACAATGACATCTGGTCTATACTGCCGTGACTCCTACCTGTATCGGTGGAGCGGTCTCATGCAGATGAGATTTAGCAAAGACTGGGTAAAATTTATGATTGATCTTCCCATGGCAGAAGAACCGGGCACCCGTTTTGAATATTGCAATGGCGTTTCCTTCCTTTTATCGGCCATTTTACAGGAACAAACCCATGAGAATGCACTTTCATTTGCAGAAAAAAATCTTTTTGGCCCAATGGGCATTACCAATGTGCGCTGGCCCTCAAATCCCCAGGGGATAACCTTAGGATATAGCCAACTTCAAATGCTGCCAAGGGATATGGCAAAATTTGGATTTCTCTACTTGAACAACGGAGTGTGGGATGGTCAGCAGATCATATCATCCCAATGGATAAAAGAGTCAACCAGTAAACACATTGATGCCACATTGGCACCTGGTTACGGTTATCAGTGGTGGATAGTCAATCCCGATATCTATACTGCAATTGGTCATCAGGGGCAGTTTATAATGGTTGTGCCCAAGAAAAATCTGGTGGCTGTGTTTACGAGCAGCCTGGCCGAAGAAGATTTTTACACACCATTGGGACTATTGACAGCCTATATCGTTCCAGCCGTGAAATCATCGACCTCCTTAGTGGAAAATCCAGACAAAGCAAATGAAATTAAATCCTATTCCAATCTACTGCAGACAACAAATCATTTTAATCGAAGGAAAATGAATAAAAAAACCAGAGAAACCTCTCAGGAGTTAAAATTTGAGACCTACGTAAACAATGAATATGGATTTTCGATAAAATATGATGCAGATCTTTTGGATATGGATAGCCAACCAGTTTCGCCGTTTATTTTCAGAAGAAGAGGACTAAAGGGGCTCCCGGTTTTGGCTGCTTTAGTGGATGACATTCCGCAGGGAATGGCATTGGAAAATACTGCAGATTATATGATTAATCTATACAAAAGCACTCTCAAAATAACTGATTATAAAATCAAAAAGCAAACCCGCTCAAGGCTTTTGGACGGAACCCAAGTCAATTACTTTGAACTCACCTGGAAATATCAAGCACTTGAATTATTAACTGCAGGTGTTTTTACTTATAAAAACAATAAGATTATCGGTGCTGTAGCTGGAAGTACACAAGAAACACCAATTGATTATCTGGCCGGAATGGTAAAATCTTTAAAATTTAAGAAATAAAAGCAAAAAAATATTCAAACAGATCCCCGAATCCTATTGCACGCTTTATTAAAAATTTGCAGAAAATTACCAAGAATGGACTTAAAACTGCTCTTTCAAGGTTGAAACAATATCAGGGACAAAAACTGGGTAAAATTAGGCTATGGAAAGTTTTGAGGCAAATAATGGATACAACTAACTCAGCCAGATACGAAGGGTGTAGCAGACAAAATTCATCAAACCAAAATCTTATGTTATCGAAATCAAACCCAACAATCAAAATGTACACGTCCGGTTCTTAGGGGGCTTGGGGGGCTTGGAGCTGGAAATCTTTCTTCCAGCAAAAACGAGAAGAATATGCGAAAAAGGCTGAGGTAATGGCTAAAGTTAGCCATATGATGGTTGACGTGATGAATGATGAAACCAGATGGAAAACAAAATGTTTCAACGTGATCAGAGTGGATTCATCTTGTGAAATTTTTCGTATATTAAATGCATAAATGGAAGCCTACCGTCTTTAACAAAATTCAGTAAAGCATGCAGGGATACAATTTCTGGCGATTTAAGATTATTAAAGTTATCTTTTTTTAAAGGAAATTCAAAAAAAGGAAGGTTTAAGTGCCAAGAAACTGGCAAAATGAGTCTTTGGGTAGAATTAAATATAGACCATAGACAACCAAATACATTTTCCGTGATAGTTGATAGATTTATTGAGCTACACAGAATAGATCTATCTTATGTTGAATATATTGAAACAATTGATAATGTATATGAATTTAAAGACTATAACCTTTCTGAAAAATTTAGAAAATATCATAAAGAAAAATCAAACCTGAGATTAGTAAGAAAAGAGAAAAATCTTGGACGTTCGCATCAAGCAAGAATTAAGCGGCAAAAAAAAGATTTAGTTAAAGAGTAAAGTTAGAGGGTTTTGCTCCAGAATAGGAATTTATTTTTTAAAGAGCATATTGACCCCCTCTTTTCAAAAGAGTATGATTAAATCATACTTTTACGGAGGATCATATATGCAACAAGGAAAAGCCGAAAGAATTACAATCACTTTACCGCGGGATATGCTGGCTTCTATCAAAAAAGAGGTTAGCTCAGGTTCCTATGGTTCAACAAGTGAACTAATAAGGGAAGCCATGAGAATGTGGCAAAAAAGAGAAGAAGAGTACAAAGCAAGAATTTCTTTAATCCGTGAACGTCTGGCACATTCAAAGCAAAGCGGTGAACCAGTACCATTTAATACAGCCTTTAAAACCATCGAGGAGATACACCAGCAACGGGTAAAGAAAGAAGTCCAATGAAAACATATAAAGTCTATTTGATGCCGGATGCAATCAAAGACCTTGAACATATCTATGAATATATTTGTACGCAAAGTGGATTTCCTGAAAGAGCGTGGGTATACATTGAAAAGCTTAAACTCAAATGTCAAAAGTTAGAAACGTCACCGGAAAGAGGTCAGCAACGTGATGATTTAATGAAAGATTTAAGAATTTACCCACTCAATAAAAAAACTGTTGTAGCTTTTGTTATTGATGAATATCAACAGACTGTTATGATTCTGAATATATTCCATGGGGGTAGAGATTATAAAATTATTATGTCTGTCCCAAGAGCATAATATTAGGCAAGGAATGGATGAATAAAGAAATATCCAAAAGAAAATGGGAAGATAATTTTATGTTTTTTAAGATCATCTTTAAGGAGCTTTTTGGTTTTAAGGCTGAAACACAAGAAGAGCTTGATGAATACGACGATGACCCAGGCATAAAGGAGAATCTTGTCTTGAACGAAACAAGTCTCCCGATGCATGGAATTGGAGAAGATAACTTTTTTCTGAATAATTTTAAAAACTCACACCATCCCAACTTTAAAAATGCTACGGACTAGGCCGCAGATTTTCAAGTTCACTGCGGCATACAAGAACCACGCCTGCGTTTATTTTTAAGCAATTTTGAAGTACCCCTTGACAATATATTGCCAAACCTTTATTTTGCGTTAAGGGCTAATTTGAAATAAAAAAATTATTAATTCAAAAATTGAAATAAAAACATGAACAGAGACTTACAAGGCCGCTATATTACTATCTCGACAGTTGGAGAAAAGGCTCAAGCCTTTATTCCTGCTACACTACCGCCGACACCACCTATAGAATGGTCATCTGAACTTAGGGAGAAATTTGACCAGGCTCTGCTGGCTCTCGGTCGTCTTGACAGTGTCTCTGTTTTGCTTCCTGATACATCGCTTTTCCTTTATATGTATGTTCGCAAGGAAGCGGTGCTCTCGTCCATGATTGAAGGTACTCAGTCATCTCTTTCTGACCTGCTGCTGTTTGAATTTAAGCATCAACCCGGAGTTCCTTTGGATGATGTTCAGGAAGTTAGCAACTATGTGGCTGCCCTTCATCATGGTCTTAAACGACTTGGAGAGGACTTTCCTCTTTCTCTGAGACTTCTTAAAGAAATTCATAGTGTTCTGCTATCGAAAGGTCGTGGTAAAGATTGTGATCCCGGCGAGTTTCGGAGAAGCCAGAACTGGATTGGTGGAAGCCGTCCCGGTAATGCGGCTTTTGTACCACCACCCCCTGAATATGTTCAGGAATGTATGGGAAACCTGGAGCTGTTTTTGCATGATCAACCGAACAAAACTCCCGCATTGATCAAAGCTGCATTAGCCCACGTCCAATTCGAAACCATCCACCCGTTCCTTGATGGCAATGGTCGTCTCGGGCGTCTGATAATCACGCTGCTGTTATGTTCTGAAAAACTCCTTAAAAAACCGATGCTGTACCTCAGTCTTTATTTCAAAACACACCGCCAACGCTATTATGAACTTCTCAACCAAGTCAGGCTGACCGGTGATTGGGAAACTTGGCTCGATTTCTTTGCCGATGCTGTTATTCATACAGCAACAAGAGCTGTTGAAACATCTCAACAATTGATGAGATTGTCCTTTGAAGACGGGCTGCGCATTAACGGACTAAAACGCATATCCGGTTCGGCCCATCTCATTCATAAGGCAATGCTGGAGCGCCCAATAGGTTCACCAAACTCGATCCAGGAAAAAACGCAACTTTCACCAGCCACAGTCAATGCATGCCTTCGCGAACTTGAAAAGCTTGGTATCGTAAAAGAGATTACCGGACAGAAGCGTAACCGTCTATATTCATATGTGGAGTACATACAGATCATGAATGAAGGGACCGAGTTGCCCCAATAATCGTATTTGGATCTGATCTGCAAATTCCAGGGACAATATAATCCCAATAAAAAAAATGAACCGGCATTTCACCGGTGATTTTGGTGTTAAAATTTCTTGACACTCTCTACCAGATAAGTTAAATTTAATCCAGTAAGTCCAATTTATTAGACATAATGGTTGAAATCTTATGAAAAATTTGGTTCAGTTTCCCGCAGAATTTGATTACAATTTGCTGTTGCATGCTTTAAGGGATTATAAAAAGCCAAGAGACAAGATCAGGGGTCTCCTTAAGGATAAGGATATCATTAGGGTTAAAAAGGGCCTTTATGTGTTAGGCAATGAATATAATAAACCTTACAACAAGTTTGTCTTGGCGAACCTGATCTATGGGCCGTCTTACATCACCGCTCAAACCGCGATGGCTTTTTGGAACATGATACCGGAACGTGTTGAATTAACGATCAGCATGACAATGAAACGAAAAAAACAGTTTGAAACTCCGGTTGGTGAATTTTCTTATTTGTATTGTCCCAAAAAGGCATTCAATATTGGGGTTCAGCTTGAAGATACAGGAGGTCAAAAAAGTTTTCTCATTGCCTCCCCTGAAAAGGCCTTGTGCGACATGACAGCTATGCAAACTCATATTTCGACGAAAAGGGAAATGAAGGAATTTCTCGAATTAATGCGATTGGATGACAGCGTTAGCAAAAACTTTGATTTATCTTTATTAGAAGAAATCAAGACCGGATATCGAAGGCAACGAATCAAACTGCTGCTCAATTGTTTAAAGGAAGATTATGTTTGATGAAAAAATTGATCAAATGCTGAACAGGTATGAATTAAATACAGTTCATGATCATGAGAATGCACTTAAGGAAATTATACAGGAAATCGTTTTGCTTGGTTTATGGCGGTCAAAATTTTATGAAAAGGCTGTTTTTTACGGTGGGAGCGCATTGCGAATTTTGCATAAGCTGGATCGCTTTTCTGAAGACTTGGATTTTTCATTAATTCAGCCGGAAAAAACTTTCGATATTAAAATATATCTTGGTGCAGTAAAATCGGAACTGGAACTATGGGGTTTTAAGGTTTCTGCAAAAGAAAAAAACAAGAAAAGTAAAAGCACGATCGATTCCGCTTTCATTAAAGCAAATACATTGGTCCATTTATTAAAAATTGATTCAAATTTAAAGACCCATAAAAATGCTGTGATGAAGATAAAATTTGAAATTGATCAGGATCCGGCAACCGGTTTTTCCAGTGACCTTAAATATCATCTCCACCCAATTCCGTTTACCATTAAAACCATGACCTTACCCAGTTTGTTTGCAGGCAAAATGCATGCTCTGCTATGCCGAACAATAAGAACCAATATCAAAGGCCGGGACTGGTATGATTTAATATGGTTTGTGAAAAATAATATTCCATGTGACTTGCATTATCTTAAAAATAAAATGTTGCAAACAGGCCATATTGATTTTTCAGAGGCATTGACCAAAGAGAAACTTGTTGAAATGATATCTAAAAAAAGTAAAGAGATTGATTTTTCCATGGCAAAAAACGACGTTGAACCATTTTTAAAAAATTCAAGGCAAAAAGATGAATTGAGTCTTTGGTCCGATGATTTTTTTAATGGTTATTTAATTCATGAAATCGGTGTCCAAATTGATCATTAATAAAAACGATCCTTCCCAAAAAATAGTAACTTTTCAACAAATCAAATGAACCAGGCAAGCTGGTTATTTGTATGTTATAATACTTGAAACTTTGGGAAATTTTCGATCAGTATTTATCAGAGGCCTTTGTAAACATCTTTTCGATGACCAATTTTTACAATCAGAATGACCACTCTATCATCATGGATCTCGTATATAATTCGATAGTCACCCGTTCGAATCTTATGAAAAGAATTATTGCCTTTCATCTTGGTGGTATTGGGCTCTGGCAAATTTTGGCCAAGTTCTTCTATCTTCTTCTTAATCCGCACCAAATCTTTTTTAGGAAACCGCTTCAGGCTTTTCAAAACAGTGGGCCGAAATTCAATAGAATATACCATAAATTAAAGCCCCAATTGTTTCCAGACTTCTTCTGCAGGAATGTTATCCTCCGCTTCAGCAAGTGCCAGTTTGGCATCTTCAATATCAATATGGTCTTCAATTTGCTGAAGCAATTCAAGTTCATCTATAGAAACCAGAGCAGCAACATCTTGTCCTCTGCGGGTCAAAACAATAGGTTCATTTCCGTAAGCAACTTTATTAACGATATCGGCAAAATTTTTTCTTGCATCTGCTGTGGAAATTTTCGTGGTCATTTAGCACCTCCATTTTCTGTACTTAATATACAATATGTACAACAGGTACTTATTTCTGTCAACCCTACTATAAAAAAAAAATTGTATTTTAACCATGAAATGGGGCTTTTAAGGGTATATGACCGAATAATTCCGTGTTGTAATTTTCAAACAATCCAAATGAAGACGTTGCGACAAGATGTCGCTTTTAATAATGTTGGGCTCGGCCAAACCTGCCGTATTACCGGCAGTTTTCTAACCCGGCATGCATCACCAGTAATAACCTGAAGGTCAGAAACTGGTTTCGTGTGAAGCCCGGATGACAATGAAGCCCTTAGCCTATGGCCAGGAGAGAGAATCGTGAGAGGATCTCAACTCTGGGAGCATCAACCTGGATGGGAGATAGGAACGATGGTATGCGTAACACATGTGAACTGTTAATAAACGTCGTTATTTGGAGCAGGCCAAAGATGCTGACAGGCCTGGGTCAAACGGCAAGAGGTATGGTTGAAGTGCTCGTGTTTCACTTCACGTAATCTACGATCCCTCCGGCGGACAGACAGACGCTAACCCATTGTGTGTTGAAAGTGGAACTTGGTAATCCCGTATTTTTCCTTCTTCGGAAGGAAAGCTGTCTGCAAGGCTGGCCTATGGGGATGCGGGTAGAGGAAAGCTGGAAAAAGCGAATGCTGATCGGTAATGGATCAGATACGGGTTCAAGATTTGCCAGACCATGAAAATGTGCAGACTTCCGGCATGGTGTTGAATCACGTGAAACGATTTGAACGGAATAACCGTACTGGTGTGGATGATAGTAGCAGCAATGTTACTGACGGCCGTGCGGGCTTGAGAAAGCACCCGTATACAACCGCGTACCGTGAAGGCAGTTTAATTTAAAACTACCGGGTGTCGCAAGATGCCTTACCAATGCTTGAGCCGGATGAGGTGAAAGTCTCATGTCCGGTTCTTAGGGGGCTTGGGGCTGGTAACAGCCCCCGGCTACCTGGCGATAAACCGCTTATTTGGGACGTTGACTCATCAGACTTTAAAGCCATTCCCAGAGGTTCAAGATTACCAGACGATTTCTGATAAATGTGCAAGAGGATTTGCTGGTAATGTTGACACTTTTATATCTTGGTACAATTCAGGGCAACTGTTGAAAAATCTGCATTCAAAATTTAGTTTGTCGGATCAGGATTATAAAATATTCAAGGAGCTACTTCGCTAACCATTAAAACTATTGTGTCCACAAAATAGATAAACAATTCGAAACAAAAAAATACATTTACATATTTTGTAAAATATATTAAAATGCATTTTGCTGTTTAATAGATATATATAATATAAAAGAAAATTGAGTTTCCTATTCGATGCTATGTTAAACTATTTTAGAAACAAACAGGCAAGACTGATTCAGGCTGCGCCTGAAAAATTTATCCGGGAACAATACTTAAAGAAAATATTGTCTCCCAACAGGCTTGTCGGAATTATTGGTCAAAGGGGTGTTGGTAAAACAACATTGCTTTTACAATATCTTAAAACAAATTTTAGTATGAGCGAGTTCTTATACGTAAGTGCGGATGACATATATATAGCAGATACAACTCTTTATGATCTGGCGGATGAATTTTCAATCATAGGGGGGAAGGTTATTGTATTTGATGAAATACACAAATATAAAAACTGGGCCCAGGAATTAAAAAATATTTATGATTCATTTCCTGAGATGGTGATCCGGTTCAGTGGATCATCCATGCTGAATATTCTATATGAAAAATATGATTTGAGTAGAAGGTGCGTAACAATTCATATGGAAACATTAAGTTTTCATGAATTTCTTGAACTCAGTGGAAAAAAGATACTTGCACGATATTCCCTGGATGAAATCATTAAGGCTGGTTCACAAATCAGTCTTGACCTTGCACTTTCCAATACCAATCTATACAGCAATTTTCTTGATTATTTAAAATATGGGGCTTATCCGTTTTTTATTGAGGACAGAAATGAATTCAAAACCAAGCTTTTTAATGCGTTACAGAAGATCATCAACGAGGATATTCCTTCATGCAATAAGATGGAGTATGGTCATGTTTCCGTGTTTAAAAGACTTATAGCAAAGCTTATTGAATCTGGAGTCCCATATAAGGTGAATATTGCAAAATTATCCAGAACATTAGGAATTACGCCCCCCACCCTGAATACGTATCTGGATATTCTGAATGACACAAAAATTTTTCATTCTATTAAAAAATATTCAACTAAGATCTCAAGGAAGCCTGAGAAATTACTTTTTAATAATACTAATATTCTCTATACATTCGCTGAAGAGTTTGGTGTTGATGCCAATATCGGAACAGTGCGTGAAACTTTTTTTGCCGGTTGTTTTTCCCAAATTTATTATTCAGATATTGGAGACTTCAGGGTTCAGGATATGATATTTGAAATCGGTGGAAAGAATAAGACATTTAACCAGATTCATGATGTAAAGAATAGTTATCTTGTTATTGATACAAACTATACCACGGACACCCGGAAAATACCGATCTGGTTATTTGGATTAATTGATTATTAGTGAATATCGACTCAAAAAAGGTTATTCAGAGATTTCAGGTGATTAATAACCCAAATGATTTTACTGGCACAGCAGCTGGGGTGGAAAAAATGGATGCCATCTGCATGATGTTGATCGTTATTGGAGAATCATTAAAGAATCTTGATAAAATTTCAGAGCAAAAATTGTTAACACAATACCCGAATGTTGACTGGAAAAAGGCAAAGGGAATGAGGGATATTATTACATACAACTATTCAGATATCGATGCGGAAACAGTATTTTTTACATGTAAAAGAAAAATCCCTGACCTTCTTATGGAGACCCAAAAAATCTTAAAAGATTTAAAATCCTAATCTCTATATCTATTTAATCAAATTATTGAATTTCGTATTACAACAATCCAAATGCTACCCGACGCGAGCCGGTGATTTAGGGTGTTCAACCATTGTCTTTATCGGAAGGAATAATATCAAAGGTTTCCCATTGAGAGAGATAAATCCAAACTGTTCATAGTATTCTTTGGTATGATTATCTTTTGCTTCGACAAAAAGTCCAATTATGCCAACGTTCTCTGAAATAAGAATGACTTTTTCAACTGCACTCCCTATTAAATAATTTCCATAGCCTTTGTGCTGGTATTCTTTTGATACAGCAAGTCTCGCCAGTTTTAAAGCAGGAACTTGATCTGGATATTTTTTAGCGATAATAGATGGTAAATAATCCGTTTCAACTTCACAAATCGACAGGGTGTAAAATCCAAGGATTTCTTTCGAGTTTTCATCATTAATCAACACAAATGTGCGGGACATACCTTTAGTAATATGCTGTCTGGCAGTCTTTTGCAGAAATATATTTAATTGAGTGTTTCCACAGTCAAACCGCTTTCTGTCATGCGACTTATCCAAAAGCGCGATCTTTATCATTTCAAATCCTGCTTATAATGTTTCATTGCTTGAGCCAATTTGGGATTCACCTTTGGAGAGTTTTCAATCAATTCAAACAAATGCCGAGCAGATTGTATATTTAACCTAATTTTATTTTCTTGTTCAATAATGGCCTGGGCTTTTTCAAGCGCCGCATGTACTACAAATTGATTTAATGTAGATCCCGTGATTTCCGATGCCTCGGTTAATGTGTTATAGACATTAGGTGATATCCGCGCTGAGACACGAGCGGTTTTAGTTTCAGCTTTCATTTTTGAGTCCTCTCCTAATCATTTGTATTTTATGGTTTGCTTTACAGTTGCTCCATATACCATATGTTATTGGTGCCATTTTGGCAACAAATATATTATAATGGTTTTTGAAATACAGAAAGCTCTAAAAACAAAAAAACTCATTGAAGATCCGTCATTAGCTGGCAAACAACAAGAAAATGAACCGGGTGGGACCGGTTATTTTCATGTTCTCCTAAATAATTGTGACCAGAATTATTTAGTCGATTGTACCCTTTTAATCATATTCTCAACATCAACAGACTTATTGACAGCTCTGAGATGTACATTAGGATACTTATTTTTAAAAACCCTGAATATTTGATCAGCAAAGACTCTCCCTCATGTTGCATCAGCTCATCCTTTGGTATAATCGTATTACAGGAAAGATTCTGTTCAGACTTTTTTGCTAAAATTTATCATAGGCGTGATCATAACAACCTGTGCTTTTTTATCATGACCATGACAACGTATTCAAAACATTTCAATGGGGCAGAACTCCTTTTAAGGTTCAGGAGTGCTGTCCTGTTCAATGTTCTGGGGTTCATGGTTCTTGGTACTCTTCTGGTTTTTCTGGTCACATCAAGCCTAAGCAAACCTTTTGGCGACATTATAAAAAGATTAAAACAGATCAAAAAAGGTCAGTTTGATGGAAAAATCGAGATTTTGTCCAATGATGAGATCGGGTATACCGCAGAAGTGATCAATGACATGGCTGAGGGCTTAAAGGATAGGGAATTTATAAAAAATGCTGAATTTATTGCATTGGGTACAGTGGGTTTAAAGGGTATAAAAAACAAAATTTAAATTTTTTCTTTGAATATAAAAATATGACGGTAATGGGGTCAAGTCTATATTTGACTCTTGTTGAACAAAATTTGAATCATTTTTCAGGGTTGTGAACTTTTCCCAAGTGATTATAAATTATTTAAAATAAACACAGAATGAGGCGTTTCAGGTGAAGCAAAGTTTGTTATAGGATATCTAAGTTTGCGACAGGTTTATACATCGCACACATATTAAGGAGGTTTATTTGGATTTTTCTGCATGTTTTAAGATCATTGATAATATTTCACAGGTCATTGTTGGCAAACAGGACCCTATCAAATTCATACTTGTAGGACTTCTGGCTGATGGCCATGTTCTTTTAGAGGATGTACCCGGTGTGGGAAAAACGGTGTTAGCAAGGTCTCTTGCAGCATCTATCGGGGGATCTTATAACCGGATTCAGTTTACACCCGACTTGCTTCCTTCTGACATTACCGGATTTAACATTTATGTTCAGCATGAAAGCCGATTCGATTTCCGTGAAGGACCGGTGATGGCAAATGTAGTACTGGCAGATAAAATCAATCGGACGGTTCCCCGGACTCAGTCAAGTCTTTTAGAAAGCATGGAAGAACGCCAGGTAACAGTGGATGGAGAAACGTATCCGTTACCCAGCCCATTTTTTGTGATTGCCACCCAAAACCCGATTGAACTTGAAGGTACTTTTCCGTTACCCGAGGCACAGCTTGATCGTTTTTTGTTAAAGATCAACATGGGATATCCTGATCAAAGAGAAGAAATGGAGATTCTTAAACGATTCCAGGAAGAAGATCCTTTATCGAACCTTGTGTCAGTTGTCGAACCGACCCAGATTCTCAAACTGCAGCAAGCAAGGAAACGTATTGTTGTTTCCAATGCGGTCAGGGAATATATCACAACTATTGTCCAAGCCACACGGAACCATGAAATGATTAAATTCGGCGCAAGTCCCAGGGGCTCAATGGGCTTAATGCGATCGGCCCAGGCTCTGGCTGCAATGGAAGGTCGTTCATATACTTTACCGGATGATGTTAAGACACTTATCCAACCCGTGCTTGCGCATCGCTTGATTTTGAATGAAAATGAACGACTGAGAGGTGAAAAGCCGGAGCATATTTTAACCCAGATTATAAAACAAACACCCATCCCGGACGGTACGACCTAATTAAATAGGAAATCTTATAAAAGAAGAAAATATGAAAGAATATAAACCTGTTTTCGATCATCAAACAACAATATTCACTTCCAGATTCCTTTTTTTTATTGTCCTGTCCTTTTTTTTAATTTCGCTTCTAAATTACCAAAGTGACATGACTGTTCTGACTCTGATAGTTATAGGCATCATTCTTTTTACAATGCTATGGAGTCGGTTTTCTGTCTCTAAGCTGAAGATAGAATTTAAAGTTGATAAGCACAGGGTTTTCCCTGATGAAGAGATCAAGATTGATGTGAGAGCAGAAAACAACAAGCTACTGCCGATCTGGTTAAAGGTCTCGCTTGAGTTTACTCAATCTTTTTTTGTGTCAAAAAGCCCAGCTTCAAACAATAGTTTCTTGTTATGGTTTCAGAGATCCTCATTTACATGGAAATTGACCTCTCTTAAAAGAGGGTGTTTCAATATTGGTCATCCCCAAATAGCTGTCTCTGATCTTTTTGGATTTTTCCCAAAACAGCAGACCCGGAATGATTCGGCAGATTTGATTGTATTTCCCAAAATCTCAGGTATTCGGCCCTTTTCTTTACCGGAACAAAAATTTTTCAGTATTCCGGGTGCGCGAAGCCCAGTCCTGGACCCGGTTTATATTATAGGCACACGGGACTACCAGAGTTCTACACCCGCCCGGTTAATCCATTGGAAGCCCAGTGCTCGGCTGTGCAAACTCCAGGAAAAAGTATGTGAGCCTTCGATTCAGGGAAAAGTTTTACTCGTTGTAGATGTAAACCTTTTCTTTGAAAACCGGGCAGAAGAAGATTTTGAGCGTATGCTTGAAGCAACTGCATCCATGGCGGTCTATTTTGAACGCAAGGGCAATGCTGTGGGATTTATGACCAATGCAAAGATTGCTGGAGCAAAGTCAGGATTTATTCCCTTAAGCAGGAACCGGAATAATCTTCCAATGATTCTTGAAACCATTGCCCGAATGGAGATGAAATCTGCGTGTAGTCTTGCTGATATTTTCCATCACCACATCAGTGTGCTATGGGGTATCAACTGCATTTTCTGTTCCTATTCCATAGATGAATCCATCCTGAAAATGAAAGCATTTTATACAGCCAAAAGAATTCCAGTAAAATATTTTGTCAGCTCAACTGATGCGCTTAAAGAGGACATGGCCTTTGCGCTGGATTCTGTTCACCCAATAGACTCGATTTGTTTATAAAAAGGAGATGATATTGTCAAAAAACAAATCCAAATGCCTGCTGATAGCTTGCTGCGGCATGGATCTTTGCTGGCTGTATGCCTGGGCCAATTTCATAACTGTAGCGACTACAACAATCCGTTTCCCTATGTGGGGAGGGCTAATGGCATTTTTAGGGGCTCTGGGCATCACCCATTTTTTCATGACAAGAAATTATCGCCGTATCTGGCCTGTGCTGGTCCATGCATGCTGTGCAGGTTTTCTTTGCCGGATTCTATTCATTAATTTATTTGATGACTTACCACCCCAGACAAATATCCAATGGTACCAGACATTATTAGTGGTCTTACTACTCGGACTTTTCTGGTATAAAGGGACAAGGTTAGCCACAAGATCCAGGTCATATCAATCCATTTGTAATCACTTTGATCTTGGCATATCCATGTTATTCTTACTCACCTGCATAAAATTCATTCTTGAGTTAAAGGTCAATATCGTTTTAGAGGAATCTTTTACTTTCCGTTTAATAGGCGCCTATTTTCCATTCGGTCTAATAGCGCTTTTTCTTTCCTATAATGAAATGGGTGGGGAAAAAACATACCTCAAGGGATTTCGTATTTATGGCATTTTGATCAGTGTGACTTCTATACTGCTCCTTGTATGCATGGGCTCTTTTTTACTTTTCCAACCTTTGATGACGTCGTATGCAGAATCCGTGTATACTGGAATTAAAATAACAACAGGTTGGATCGGCCCCTTTATTAAATCTATTTTATTATTCCTGATCAGGAACCAGGGATTCCTTGCAAAAAATCAGGCAGTGAATGAAGGTGGAGGATCGTTGGGTCTGTATCAAGTATCTCATATGATGGGACTTGAAAATCCAATTCTTATTGGTATTCTGATTTTTCTTTTTTCCGTTATTCTTTGCCTGATTTGTTACCTTGTTTGTCGTTTAGTTTATTGGATATTTTTATTGTTAATATCAAAACCGCCTGAAACCTCCAACGTCAGGGAAGACACAGGGATGTTATCTCGGCTGTTTAGCTGGATTGTTTATTTATTCCACACCATTAACAACCTTATTCGGTCATTTAATCGAAAAATTGATGATGCAGGACAAGGATTTGTATGGTTGCTCAAATGGGGAAAAAGAAGCGGTGTGACAAAAGAGAGTGATCAAACCCCTTTAGAATATGCCAGAAGGCTTCAGCATCGATTTAAGCCCCTGGAAAATGAAATCAAGACCATTATTTCAGCATTCCACCTTGAAATCTACGGACAAGTCAATTTAGCCCAGGATAAAATTCAACAAGTGACTTACGCTGTAAAAACAATCCATCGCCCGTCTTTCTGGCTGATGAGGATAAAATCAATTTGCAAAAAATAGGGTGAAGTGGCTTTTGATGTCTGGCGATAAAAACCGATAAAAACATGCACTGGCCAAGTCGCAGATTTAAGTTGTTCAAACTTGACTGTTCTATAGATCAACGCTATACCTTTTTATCTATGAAAAAAGTGAATCAAAAACATATTTCAAACCATCTGCTTGCCTGGTATAAAAAGAATCAACGTCAACTCCCCTGGCGGGAAGCAAATGACCCGTATCAGATATGGGTATCAGAAGTGATGCTTCAGCAGACACAGGTTAAAACAGTTGTCCCTTTTTATATAAAATTTTTAAAAATTTTTCCAACTGTAAAAGAACTGGCCTGTGCTGATTTAAACAAAGTCCTGAAAGCATGGGAGGGAATGGGTTATTATGCCCGAGCCAGGAATCTGCATAAATCTGCTAAAATAATTATAGAAGAGTATGACGGTATTCTACCGGATGATAAAGAAATTTTTTTAAAACTGCCCGGCGTAGGAGAGTATATTGCTTCAGCAGTTCTAAGTATTGCATTTGGACACACCCACGCTGTGGTGGATGGAAATGTTAAACGTGTTCTGGCTCGACTCTTACAAATTGATTCACCTGTCAATCAACCCAAACATCATATTATTTTCAAACAAGAAGCCACCCGATTGATGGGAAAAGCGGATCCTGCAAACTTTAATCAGGCCATTATGGAACTTGGAGCCCTGATATGCAGGCCCAAAAACCCAGATTGTAAACACTGTCCAATTCGTCAGAATTGTTTTGTGTTTTTACATAATAGGACAGATCAATTTCCAAAACGGGTTAAATCCAAACCTGTTCCCACCTATAAAATTGCCGTCGGTATTGTAAGGCATAATAATAAAATGCTTATTACCCGCCGCAAACCTGAAGGACTGTTAGGAGGGCTCTGGGAATTCCCTGGCGGGAAATTAAACAAAGGGGAGAATACTCAAGCAGGATGCATCAGAGAAATATATGAAGAAACCAGAATCAAAGTTAAAGTTGATTCTTATATCACACAGGTTAAACATGCGTATACCCATTTTAAGATTGTGATGGATATCTTTTACTGTGGATATATTTCCGGTGATGTCCAATTAAATGGGCCAGTTGATTTTAAATGGATTAAACTCACTGATATCAATAATTTTGCATTTCCAAAGGCCAATTTAAAGTTTATTCCGTTATTGGAAGATTAGATTTTATCAAAAACCGAAAATGCACCGGATAAGCTGGATAAGCCACAGAAGCTTTAGGAGTATTAAGATAATAAGAAACAAAGCAGGTTTGATCCCGATCCTCCCCAAAAACTTGGAGACTACTTTAAGCTAATTTTATACCAGTTCAAACAATTCAAATGAACCGGTCGAGCCGGCTATTTGGTGTTATAGGGTACACACAAAACATGCAATAGGAATATAAAACTATGGACCAGCAGATAGGGAAATTTAAAAAGCTAAGAGCGCCTTTAATCATCCTTCTTTCATTTTGGGTTATTGCCATTTTTTTATGGAAAACCAATGAAAACATTTTTTTTCTATTCAATTTTGGCTACATTGGGACTGCCGTCGGTTTTGGAATCGGCCTTTATGTATTACTTCCGAGAAAAAAGAAACCTGCAGGTAGACGTTTTGCTCAATTGCTGATTGGAATTTATATGTTGGGCTTTCTTGGGTTTATCAAAATAGAAAACATGCAGCTTGAAGGTTTCTTTTTTTACCTGCTTTCCGGATATTTTGCAGGCTCCGTTATCCACTATTTAGTAGCAAAAATACTTGGACCGATTCTATTTGGGAGAGGGTTCTGCGGTTGGGCATGCTGGACTGCAATGGTGCTTGACTTTTTACCCTATAAAAGAAACAAGACAGGCCGGTTAAGCGAAAATTGGGAGTTATTGAGATATTTCCATTTTGGGTTCAGCCTTGTCTTGATCCTGGCAGTTTGGTTTCTTTATCAATATCGTCCCATCCCAATGAGCAATTCAGAGTTGGCATGGCTCGTTGGCGGGAATACATTTTATTTTGCCTCTGCATTCATTCTTGCATTTACACTCAAGGATAATCGAGCTTTTTGTAAATATCTTTGCCCGATAACCGTCATACTGAAATTAACATCAAGGTTTTCCTTTCTTAAAATTGAAGGTGACAAGGAAAAGTGTACACAATGCGGTAATTGCGTCAAGGCATGTCCAATGGATATCAACATCACGGAGTACATCAATAATGGTGAGAGAGTTCTCTCGACCGAATGCATATACTGTTTGACATGCACAACCGTATGCCCGGAAGGGATACTCAATGATACTTTTAAAATGGATATTGGCGGAAAAGAACATATACAAAGAAGATAAAACTACATAATAAGGCGTTTCAGGTGACTGCTGGGGCAAGCCCCAGTTCCCTTTCTGGCGATTTAAGATTAGTAAGAAAAGAGGGAAATCTTGAGCGTTCGCATCAAACAAGAATTAAACGGCAAAAAAAAGATTTAGTTATAGAGTAAAGTTAGAGGGTTTTGCTCCAGAATAGGAATTTATTTTTTTAAGAGCATATTGACCCCCTCTTTTCAAAAGAGTATGATTAAATCATACTTTTACGGAGGGTCATGTATGCAACGAGAAAAAGCCGAAAGAATTACAATCACTTTACCGCGGGATATGCTGGCTTCTATCAAAAAAGAGGTTAGCTCAGGTTCCTATGGTTCAACAAGTGAACTAATAAGGGAAGCCATGAGAATGTGGCAAAAAAGAGAAGAAGAGTACAAAGCAAGAATTTCTTTAATCAGAGAACGTCTGGCACATTCAAAGCAAAGCGGTGAACCAGTACCATTTAATACAGCCTTTAAAACCATCGAGGAGATACACCAGCAAAGGGTAAAGAAAGAAGTCCAATGAAAACATATAAAGTCTATTTGATGCCGGATGCAATCAAAGACCTTGAACATATCTATGAATATATTTGTACGCAAAGTGGATTTCCTGAAAGAGCGTGGGCATACATTGAAAAGCTTAAACTTAAATGTCAAAAGTTAGAAACGTCACCGGAAAGAGGTCAACAACGCAATGATTTAATGAAAGATTTAAGAATTTACCCGCTCAATAAAAAAGCTGTTGTAGCTTTTGTTATTGATGAATATCAACAGACTGTTATGATTCTGAATATATTCCATGGGGGCAGAGATTATGAAGCTATTATGTCTGTCCCCAGAGCATAACATTAGGCAAACTTAATAAAAAACAAAAACAAAAATGATTGGAAATGATCCTCCAACAAAAAGAATGCACGGACTGCAACATAAACAGCTGATATTAAAGGTTTAAGGGGAGAATATGCCATCAAGTCATTGTTCACAGATAAATGAAATTGTGCAGCTCATCATAGATATTAATCCTGAAAAACTTTTGGATATAGGAGTTGGGTTTGGGAAATATGGATTTTTAGCAAGAGAATATTTAGAACTTTGGGACGGCAGGCAGGAATACAAGGCCTGGGAAAGAAAAATAGATGGAATTGAAGTCTTTGAAGAGTATCTTACACCTGTCCATGACTTTGTGTACAGCAAGATATTTGTCGGCAATGCCATTGACATATTACCGACATTAGACGAAGAATACGATCTCATTCTGCTCATCGATGTCCTTGAACATTTTGATTATGGTGAAGGGTTAACGATCTTGAAAGAATGCGATAAACTTGGCAGGAATATCATAATATCAATGCCAAAAGATATTGGGTCTCAAAGTGATAGTTTCGGCAATATTTATGAAACACATAAATTTCAATGGGAAAGAAAACATTTCAATAACTTTACTGATAAATTTATCCTTCCTGATACTGGCCGCTCCCTGATTGTTTGTATTGGAGAAGGGTTTAAAGACATTAGTACTTTCAAAAAATATAAACGATTTAAATGGGCGCTTGGCCGGGCCAAAAAGATAGCTGTTCAAATATTAAATTTCTTTCATTTAAAAGATCCGATAAAGGGCTTTTTGGGGAAATTTTTTCAGTTTCATAGTTGAGCTTGGCTTAAAAAAGGCGAAGATGCGTGGTCTTATTAATGGTGGTCCTCCCTCCGATATTGTACAAACTGAGTTAAGCCTCTATAATGAAAAGCACAAGAAGGAACTTATTCGTTTTAAACGTATAAATATATTGACCATTATCTTTTTAAATCGTATATATTAAACATGGAAGAAGTTTTATACCAATATAATCCCTGGTGGGAAGAGGCAATTTTCAATGAAGAAATCATACCAAGAGAACGTTATCTTGGTAGACTTATAAAATATTTGGACAACAAACAAATTATATCTCTGACAGGCCTACGTCGTGTTGGTAAAACGACATTAATGAAATTGATCATTAAAGAACTCATCAGAAAAGGCACTTCCTCAAAATACATTTTATATATCAGCCTAGATGATTACCTTTTTCACCAGAACAGCATCATTGAAATAATTAATGAATATAGAAAACTTCACAAACTTAAGATCGAAGAAAAAATTTATCTTTTTTTGGATGAAGTGACGTATAAAGATAACTTTCATATTCAACTAAAAAACATTTATGATTCTCAGAATACCAAAATTTTTGCTGCCTCTTCCTCAGCTTCAATGCTAAGAGATAAAAAGGCCAGTTTAACCGGTCGTTCAATAACACTGGAAATAAAACCATTAGACCTGGAAGAATATCTGTTTTTTAAAGGGATCACATTAAAAAAACGTGATAAGCAATTATATAAATCATATTTTCTCGACTACATCAAAGATGGCGGAATGCCGGAGAATGTTTTAAGCCCGAACCGGGAATACTTAATGAATCTAGTTGATGATATTATTCAAAAAGATATCACAGCTTTCCATGGGTTGAAAAACCATCAAATCCTTAGAGACTATTTCCTGCTCCTTATGGAACGGAGCGGAAAACAATTAAGTATTAACAAAATTGCAAAAATATTGAACATATCTCCGGATACTTCGAAAAGATATTTAAGCTATTTCGAATCCACATATCTTATACACCTGCTTCCTCGATGGGGCAAAACAAATCAAAAATTGTTGTCTGCAAAAAAAATATATGCTTCCGATCTGGGTATTAAACATCTTTTTATGGGAGACAGAGATCTCGGGAACTATTTTGAAAATTACATTTATTTGGTATTACGCAATAAAAAAATATTATATTACCTATACGAGAATACTGTTGAAATAGATTTTTATACGGATGATAAAATTCTGATCGAATCAAAATTTTATTCACAACTCAATGAAAAACAAGACAAATTGTTTTCCGAATACCCTGCAGATAAAAAAATAGTGATAAATTCTGTAGACAAATTAGCCCTCCTAAATGAGTTGTAAATTCATCGGGATAGCCCCAGGAACTCTCCCACAAAATCTGGCAAACCGATCCGTACCGCAGCGGTTCGGCTGATCAGGCAGATTAATTCCCAGGCAGGTATAATCTTTGACAAATGGCTGGGCCGTATTTATCGAGCAAAAATATGAAAACAAAAAATGTGTCACGTGACACAATTCAAAAAATTCGAGTAGACCCAATATCTCCAAATCCAAATCAAGCCAGGATAGATTTTGACAAAGCAGGCTAAGAAGTTGCTTGATACAAAAATCACCAAGAAGGAGTTATCCCGCCAGGTTGGTAAAAGTCGAACTTACATCGCACAGAAAGTAAGATTGCCGGGCAAGGCTTACAAAGATTTGCAAAATTCCAGTATTTGGCAACTTTTGGAACTGAGGTCTGCCCTATAGGGTATATTTTTGAAATTGAATTGAGGGGTTAGGATTCAAACATCTCCCCGCAAAAGCTTTAAAAGATCATTGGCGTTAAGTTTTCCTGCTGTATCACTTCCGGCCAGCAGGCGTTGGGCAAGATCTCTTTTTTCCTGGTGGAGCTTAACTATTCTCTCTTCAATTGAATCTTTAACAACCAGGCGATATACGGTCACAGGCCTGGTCTGGCCAATCCTGTGGGCCCGGTCCGAAGCCTGGTCTTCCACGGCCGGGTTCCACCATGGGTCCATGTGGATGACATAATCGGCCGCAGTTAGATTTAAACCAAAACCGCCCGCCTTAAGGCTGATAAGAAAAAGATCACCTTCGCCATTTTGAAAAGCGGCAATACTTTCTTTCCTGGCTTTAACCGGTGTTGAGCCATCCAGGTATTGATAAGAGATATTTTTTTTATCCAGAAACTTTTTCAAAATACTTAGGTGTCCTACAAATTGGCTGAAAACAAGGGCTTTGTGCTTGTTTTCTATAAGCTCTTCCACTACATTGCCAAACACTTTCAGTTTTGAGCTTTCAAGGTTGGCATCAGACAAAACAAGTGCTGGATTACAACAGATCTGACGCAGCCTGGTCAATTCTGCCAGGATTCTTAAGTGCTTTGCCCCAGGGTTATCTTCTGCATTTTCTATATTGTCAATGGCTTTAAGGCGCTGGGCTTCATATAAAAGAGCCTCATCACGACTCATTTCAACTTTCAGGGTAATCTCGGTTTTTTCAGGCAGCTCTTTTAAAACTTCGGATTTTAACCGCCGCAGAATAAAAGGCCGGATCAATTTTCGCAATCTTCTTACAGCTTCCTTGTCCTGATCCCGCTCTATGGGAATGGCAAAAGTATTTTTAAACTTTTCAAATCCTCCGAGAAGACCTGGATTTAAAAAATTATAAAGAGTCCAGAGCTCATCCAGATGATTTTCAACAGGCGTTCCAGTGGTGATCATCCTGAATGCAGCATTGAGTTTCATGGCAGCTTTTGACCGCTTGGTTTTCATATTCTTAATTGCCTGGGCCTCATCCAGTACAATGGTCTGCCATTTAACACCAGACAAATTTTGGACCTCCACCTGGAGGAGACCATAGCTTGAAATAACAATATCAAAGGGTCCAACCCCTTCTATAAATTTTTTCCGGTTTCCAGGTCCAAAAACCAGTGGATTCAAGGTTGGAGCAAATTTTTTACATTCATCCTGCCAGTTTCCCATCACGGAAAGGGGAGCCACAACAAGCGTGGGCCCTTTGCCTGCATTCAGCAGGATGGCAGCAAGTGCCTGGATTGTTTTACCAAGCCCCATGTCATCGGCCAGACAGGCCCCCACATCCCAGTGGGCAAGCTGGGCAAGCCATTTAAAACCTTTAACCTGGTAATCACGCAATAGTGCCTGGAGGGTTCCCGGCACTGCCGGGTTAACAACCTCTTTTAATTTTTTGCAGTGCATTTTCCAGGCCTTGTCACTTTTAAGTGAGCCTGTCTTTTCTGTAAGCTCCTCAAGGGCTGGAACTGCCAGGGGGGCAATCCGTAATCCCTTTTTGTGGGGTGTGGAATATGCCTTTAATTCATCCAGTCGTTCTTTCAGGGTCTGGGTAATGGCCAGAAAAGTGCCGTCATCCAGGGTTACAAACCGCCCGGAAGGATTATCAAGCAACTTCATCAGCTTTATCAGATCAATACTCAGATCCTTTTCAATAACCAGTGTTCCTGTTGCTTTGAACCACTCCCTGTCCTTTTTAATATTAAGACTGAAGTCACCAAATGACGCTGTGGAGCGCACCTTGATCTTTTCTCCCCTGGGCCATTCCAGCACCACAGGCTTTTTACAGTCTTTAAGCTCTAAAAGAAGTTCCAATGCTGTTTCAGGATCATCTGCGAGCCATTGTCCGCCGACCGGTTCAAGCAGCTCAAGCGTGGGGCAGGAAGCAATGACATCCATAACTTTTTCTTTCTCTTTTTCCAAATTCCTCTTTGTCTGTACCTTTTCTCCGTCAATATCCGCAAAAACAGTGCTGCCTCCTCGTCCTGCCTTAAAATAGGAGCCCGTATCTGCAAAAGGTCTTGTAAAAATTTCAATACTGATTCCATCCTGCCATGGCATGATATGAACGTGGGGAGTTGTGTCGGACCTTGTTTGCTTTGCATGAGCAGATCCTGCGATTTCAAGATCTGAATTTACCTGGACAAGAGATGCAATGGAAGCCACTGCCTGACCAGCCATCTGTTTTGCTTTCTCAGGAAGTTCAATGCCGGTACTGCCCAGAATCCTGGCAATATTGGTATGTTTAGAAGAAAAAAGGACTACTTTAAACCTTGTGGGTGTCTCCTTGATAATCCTGACGGATTCATCGTTTTCAGGTGGTACGGGATGAATGAAAAGCTTCATTTTCCCTTTGTGCTTCCGTAATCTTACTTCTGGTTCACCCATGAAAAGTTCAATAGGACTTTCCAATGAATCTTCAAGAAAAAGAAGCGGATGGCCAGCCAGAGCGGGAAAAGCTTTTTTTTCATCAAAAGTATATTCAACATCATAATACCCGCGATATCCGCTTCTATATGAATACTCCACAATTGTGCCTGCAACCTGCCTGTCTTGGTCAGTGAGTCCTTCCATAGTCTGATGATTGTGGCACAGGTTTTTCAATCCAACGGCCCGGCCTTTTGTCCAGACCCCTTTTTTTGATAATTTCTGGAGCCTCGGGGCAATATGGCCGGAATTATATCTTTCACTGTGATATAACATCCATATAAGACGTTGACTGCTTGTTGTCTCTTTGAACTCCAGTTCTTCTTGTTCTCCCTCTCCCATGCGGATCAGGGAATTTAAAGCCTTTTCCCATTGTGGAATAGGTTTTACAATGTCGGTAATGGTTTTTGTTCCGCATTGCTTGTGAATGCTTACAGAAAGCTCCCGGTTTTCGTCTGAATTGTGGCCCAGATCTGCAAGAAGGGCGGATACCTCAGCCTGAAACCATAAATTATCCAATACAACGAACCTTTCTTTGATTCTTTCCAGCAGATCAATAGATACCATTGCTTTTTTTTTATTCACCCAGCTTAATACAAGGACATTTAAAAATACCTGGAAGGCATCTTGTTGATAACGGATTGAATAATACAAAATATCAGCGGATTCATTCACATTGATGGTACTTCCCATTAGATCCAGAAAAATTGATTTTAAAGCCTTTAAAAGGGTTTCTTGTTCACTGCCACTTTTCAGGGCCTGATCAATATAAGTCAGTGCAGCCTTATAATTTGCAGTTTCACGGCTTTTTAACAGGGCAAACAAAAAGAACAAGCCCATATTGCCTTCAAAAAAAATATTTCTTTTTCTTGTCCCTTTTTTCAGTACGGCAAGGGCTGTATTAAAATGTGCCAATGCCTTTTTGTTTTTGTTACAAATCATCATGGCCCACCCTTGGTGACCCGAATGGTAATAGGACTGATCATTTTCAAGTCCCATTAGATATTTTTTGTGTGATTCTATATTGCCACGATACAATAATAATTCAAGTATTTTGCTTTTTTCCGGCACCATGCCCTTAACCCTGTGGAAAAGGGTCAGAAAATATTCAAACGCCTCTTTTGCCGGTTCCATCCTGCTCCCGGCTGATTCCAACAGATATACCAGTATTTTAAAGGCTTGGTCCAAAGGGATTAAATCAAACAGTTCCGGATAAAAAGGACGGTTGAACAACTTTAAAAAAGGAGGCGTTTCCCTGAATTCCATTGAAAAATAAGCCTGACCCTCTCGATATAACTGCTCTACATTAATTGCTCGATTTTTAGAAAAAATCGACATCTGGAGCAGTCTGTAAAAATCTTTTAATTTTTGAAAAAGCATGCTGCCGTCATAGGTTTTTTTTAAAGGCGACGTTTCCAGAATAACAGCAAGAAAGTGATCATAATTATCGTCTGTAACCACATCAAGAACCGCAATCGGACGTATTGATTCCGGGCATAAGATGCCCTGTGGTTTTTTTAAAATAATCCCCATACCTGCAAGATCACTTACAATGGGCTGAATGGTTTTTTGAACAAATAATTTTCCATTGGAGTCACTGAATCCAAGTACATTTAAACAATGGATCAAGTCCTTTTGCCTAAATTCAAAAAACTGTACTGCAAGCAGTTGGACCACAGTTTTCAAAAAAGGAGAAAGCCTCTGGTATTTTTCAACAGTATTTTTAGTTATCTTTTCCATATATTTTATTTATCAATACCTGTTTTTCATGTTAATCATAACCTTGTATTTTGCATATTTTTTCCATATGCTATGTACAAAAAAATTCAAAAGATAAGGGCTTTAAGAAAAATGCACACTATACTTTTTCAAAGCAGTTTTTACCATATCAAAAGGATGAAATAATGGCACGCTTTCAAGATGATTACAAGACTTTGAAACAAGCTTTAAATGATGTTTATAGAGTAGACGAGCTCAAAGGTCTGGCAAAGAATTTCAATGCAAAATTCCCAACACAAAAATCTGAACTTATTGATCATATCGCCTCCACTGTGTTTGCAGATCTAAACTCCATAATTTCAAAACTTTCTCCTATAGCAGTCAATGCCCTTGCTGAGGCTGTCCATAACTGGGATGGTCAATTTAAATCAAAAGCATTTTATGCCAAATACGGTAGCCTGCCCACAAAGAGTTCCACAAAACAAAACGCGATGGAGTTGATGTTTGTATTTTTTATTAATGGCGCTATTCCAGCAGACCTGATGGCAAGGCTTCAAAACATTATCAAACCGCCGGCGTCTGAAAAAATCCATTATGAAAATCTGCCGGAAAAATATGATCTGACTATCAGAAAAACAGCTCATGAATCCTGCATAAACTTACATACTCTGCTTACCATGATAAATGAAAAAAAACTCAGGGTCAGTCCAAAAACAGGCCGTGCCACTGCTGCCACTATAAAAAAAATCACATCAGCCCTCTTTGAAGGTGATTTTTATGAAGATGATTCAATCGGCCCGATGCAGGCATTTACATGGCCTTTACTGCTACAGGGCGGTGGGCTGGCATCCATTGACGGAAATCTTTTAAAATTAACCAGAAAAGGAGAAACGCTTCTAAACAAAGATCTGGCTCAGGGTATCAAGGCAATCTTTAAAAAATGGGAAAAGACCAAAATTATAGATGAATTTACCAGAGTAACTGCCATCAAGGGACAAAAAGCAGCCAAAGGAAGGGCCATGACCTCTCCTGTCCGGAGAAGGCCTGTAATTAACGAAGCCATGACCTGCCTTGAACCTGGAAGATGGGTTCAAGTAAATGAAATGGAGAGATTCATCTGTTCTGAAAATTACACATTTGAAATGGAAAATTATGAGTGGAAGCTTTATTTTGGTGATCCAAATTATGGTAATTTAGGCTATTATGATACCTGGCCGCTTCTACAGTTAAGATACCTGTTGATCTATTTTTTTGAATATTGTGCCACACTAGGGCTTCTAGATGTAGCTTATAAACATCCGGATTATGCCCGCCCGGATTTTCAATCCTGCTGGGGGGCAGATGAATATAAGTTTTTAAGTATGAGTGATGGTTTAATGTATATTCGGCTCAATGATCTTGGTGCCTGGGTCATGGATATTGTTCAAGAATACGGGACCTTAGACAGCCAGACATTTGAAGCACATGGCACTGATATCATCTTTACCGGAAAAGGAACTATGACTGCTGATCATTCCATTTATCTTGATAAAATTGGAAATCAGGAAGAAGCAGGCAAATGGCATATTTCCACCACATCTTTACTTTTGGCAGTCCAGGAAGGAGACACCACAAAAAACATTAAAAAATTTATCAAAAAAATTATATCAGGCAAACTCAACAACTCTTTTATCCAATTGTTTAATGAGGTTGAAGATCGAAGTGGACAGATAACGTTAAAAGGCAAAGCCAGCTTATTGGAATGCCACTCACAAATTCGCAAGCAGATATTAATTGATTCAAAACTAAGCCGGCTGTGCCTTCCGGCCGGCGAGCATCATATCATTATTCTGCCGGGCAAAGATCAGTTCTTTGCTAAGCACTTGAAGGCTTTAGGCATCATTATTGGAAAATAAACATATTGAGAGTATAAACAAACTTCAAAGGAAAAAACATGCAGCTTTATAATTTTATCAGTTTTTCCGGCATATTTATCCTGCTGATCATTGCATGGCTCATATCACGTTTTTTCTTTGGTAACAAAGAAATCATAAACTGGCATCTGATCTGCTGGGGCATCGGTCTGCAAATCCTGTTTGCTCTTTTTATATTTATTGTTCCTGCAGGGATAAAACTTTTTCAGTCAATAAATGATATTGCGGTCATTGTATTGTCCACTGCTTCTGACGGCGCAAGATTTGTTTTTGGAACCCTTGCAGTACCACCAGGAGATGAGGGCTCTTTGGGATTTATACTGGCTTTCCAGGCTTTTCCCACCATCATTTTTTTCTCTGCACTGGTGGCCATCCTCTACTATTATAATATACTGCCTTTTATCATTGGCCTGTTTGCAAAACTGTTCACAAGACTCATGAAGATATCCGGTGCAGAAGCATTGTGCGCAGCCAGTAATATATTTGTGGGTGTGGAGTCGGCTTTTACAATTAAACCTTACATCCAGAAGATGACCCGGTCCGAGCTCTGTACAATTTTAACAGCCGGCATGGCCACAGTAGCCTCAAATGTTTTAGCCCTGTATGTATTTACTCTCTATTCACAGTTCCCATCCATTGCAGGCCATCTGATATCAGCATCATTTCTATCAGCTCCTGCCGCCCTGGTCATGTCTAAAATACTTTTCCCGGAAACAGGGATTCCCGAGACCATGGGAAAAGTTGTTGAAAGCCACTATGAAAAGGATGCAAGCCTGTTCGAAGCCATTATCAATGGAGCGACATCAGGACTCAAGGTAGTTTTCAGCATTGTTGCCCTTTTAATAGCCGTCCTGGGTCTTGTTGCACTGACTGACCTGGTCATAGGCAATGTGGGATCCAAATTCAATATCTTGATGCAAATCAATATAGACTGGTCTTTAAAAGGACTACTGGGATATATATTTTATCCGTTTACACTTATTATCGGTATTCCCATAGAAGATGCCAAAATTATATCCCAGATAATCGGCGAGCGTATTATTCTGACTGAAGTGGCTTCGTACCAGGACCTGGCAGCCGCTATAGCTGACAAAACTTTGATGTATCCCAGATCTGCTGTTGTTGCTTCCTATGCACTATGCGGTTTTGCCCATGTAGCATCTATGGCTATTTTTGTAGGAGGAATCACAGCCCTTGCACCAGAACGGACCGGAGCCGTTTCAAGGGTTGCATTTAAAGCCTTGATTGCAGCTACTCTTGCCTGTTTGATGACAGCCTGTATTGCCGGAACATTTTTTACAAAAACAAGTATTCTATTTGGATAAAATCAAAAACAAGGAAAATTCAGCATGAAAACCAGGTGGGATAAGTATCCAAAACAAGACCGATTTGATCCCAAGGACACAAGTAAAACCATGAAAGCTGTAGTCACGGCCGGCAATGGTGGATATGACAAACTCCAATGCCGCATAGTAAGGCTTCCAAAGCTTGGGCCGGGCGAGGTTTTGCTACGGGTACTTGCCGCCGGGGTCAACAATACAGAAATAAATACCCGAATCGGCTGGTATTCTTCTTTGGTTACAACAGGGACAGAGGATGCAGCAGTTGCCGAGGAAGATCACGCAACAGAAAAACAAGACGGAGGCTGGAATGAGGCCACACCATTCCCATTCATTCAAGGCACAGATTGCTGCGGCCGTATTGCTGCAGTTGCCCCGGATGGAGATCAAAGCACCATTGGATCCCGGGTTCTTGTAAGGGCTTGCATTCGAAAATCAGGTTTTGACGCAATTGACAATATCTGGATGGGTTCTGATTTTGACGGGGCATTTGCCCAGTTTGTCAAAGTTTCAGCCCGGGAGTTGTTCCCGGTTGATTGTGATTGGAGCGATGCTGAGCTTGCAACGATCCCTTGTGCATATGGAACTGCTGAAAACATGGTTCATCGCAGTAAAGTGTGTAAGAACGAGACTGTACTGGTCACCGGAGCATCCGGCGGTGTCGGATCAGCTGTCATGCAGCTGGTGAAACGAAGGGGTGCCAGCGTAACGGCAATAGCGGCCAAAAAAAAGATGGAACAGGTTCTCTCCATTGGGGCGGATAATGTTATTGATCGGTGTGAGGATTTAGTTTCCCGTCTCGGCGAGAACTCTGTGGATGTCATTGTTGACAATGTTGCAGGGCCGGCTTTTGAAAGCCTGCTCAAGGTATTGAAACCAGGGGGAAGATATGTATCATCCGGGGCCATTGGAGGACCTTTAGTGACACTTGACATGCGCACCTTTTATCTAAAGGATCTGAAACTGATAGGCTGTACTTCATGGGATGAGCCTGTTTTTCCAAATCTTATTTCTTACATTGAGCGCGGAGAATTGCAGCCCCTTGTAGCTAAGATCTTTCCGCTGGAACAAATTGCAGATGCGCAAAAAGAGTTCCTTGAAAAAAAACATGTTGGCAACTTCGTCCTGATTCCGCCGTCTGTGGACGATTAAGATTAAAAGTACAGGGAGGAAAAAACAAATGACCTTGCTAAATAATAAAGTGACTATAAAACAAATGAAACTTAGGAACAGGCTTGTTCTGCCACCGATTACAACAAACTATGGATCGCCAAAAGGTTTTGTTACCCAAAATATACTTCATTTTTACAGAGAACGGTCAAAGGATATTGGGCTTACAATTGTGGAAGCAACATCTGTTCACCCAGGCGGGTGTATTGTCCCCAACAGCCTTGGATTTTGGGATGATTCCCATATTCCGGGTATGACCAGGCTTGTAAAAACCATACAGGAACAAGGAGCTAAGGCAGTGGTCCAATTAAACCATGCCGGGCCCAGATGCGATCCGCGTGAAAATGAACGTCAGGGGCTTTCTCCTTCCGGTATGGCATTCCGTCCGGATGTTGAGCCAATAATTATGAATACCAAAGATATCAACCAATTGATAAATGATTTTTCAAGGGCAGCAGTCAGAGCTTACAAAGCAGGCTTTAACGGAGTTGAAATTCACGGTGCCCATCTGTATTTGCTTAGTCAATTTTTATCTCCTTTGACCAATAAAAGGGATGACAACTATGGGGGTGATGCAAAAGGCAGGGCAACTCTGGCTATAGAGATAGTTAAAAAAGTACGCAAAAGCCTGGGACCGAAATATCCAATTTTTTTCAGGATTAACGCAGAAGAAAAAATTGACGGGGGGCAAACCCTTGAGGATAGTCTTGCCATTGGTAAATTACTGGCCAAAGAAGGAGTGGATGTTTTTGATGTAAGCCTGATTGCCCATGGAGGGTGGAAAAAAATCCAGGATAAAGAATATCTTGTGGGGTCTTCCACTTTAGCCAAAGACAAACCCTCGGGGGCAAATATTGATTTTACTGCTGCGTTTAGAAAAGAAACCGGTCGTCCTGCGATCGTTGTGGGGAAATTTGGTAAGGGTGATGCAGCAGTTAAGGCTGTGGAAAATGAACAAATTGAAATGGTTGCTATTGGAAGGCAGATGATATGCGATCCTCTGTCGGCAAAAAAAATGCTCAATGGAAAAGATAGTGAGATTATTGCCTGCGATGAATGTCTAAAATGCCTTACCACTATTGGGAAGGGCTCTCCCATGGAATGCAAGATCAATAAAAATCTACCATGGTAATGCACCTATACTTTTATTATTCAAATGATATCTTTGATGAAGCTTGAATATTCATAAGCACATTAGAATGATCAAATGAGTGCTTTAAAGAAAATTTTATGGCAAAGATCTATCAGCCTTAGAATCCATTGAAACGACCATTGGAATAGCGATCTTTTTTGACGCATGACCTGATTTTATTACGTCAAGTTGGAGACCAACTTGATTTTGGTTCAAACCCTGAAAATAAAATCTCAAAATAAATTTGCTATATTGAGATTGATCTTTTAAAATATCACTAAATATACCTAATTTAAATGCACCATCGTTCAACTTAATGATGTATAATTTTTCTTCTTGCATTATTTGATGTAAAATGATTATCTCTAATTATGTTGCGTCTTTTTTTTGTAGCGTGATTTTCTTCTAAGGATTTTTTAAAGGATATATTTTCTTTGAATTTAATTCTTTTACTTTTTTTCTTTCAGCATTATTAGGTCGGAAAAATCCCATTATAGCTGCTACAGGCTTTTCTATATTTCTTACAATAACGGCCTTTTTTTTAAACGAAATTAGTTTTGCATTAATTTTTTATATCGTTTTAGGACTCATAACCTGCCTTTCATGGTCTGTGTTTTTCAGATGGCTTTTGCTTAAAGACCGTATGGGCCAAAATGATACCAAAATTAAAATTCTTCTTGGTTTTAGCTCAGGTGGATACAATAGGAACGCAGCTATTATTTCTCGAAAAGGTAGTAGAGAGATTTAATCATTATACATTATCAATCCAATCCGGGGATCTATCCGACCATTTAACTTGGTAATATAAAAATTGACTGCAGACCTATAATCGCGCAGGAGTCAAATCCCCCAACTTACCGAGCGTTTCTTTCACCAATCCGGGCTTTTTGAATATTACCGAAAATACCACATATGGTAAAGGCAAATTTTTCAACTTCAGATTTTAATTAAAATATATGGGATAACATAAACCCAAATTTCAAAAGATTGAAATAACGTATATTGGACCAACTTGATTTTTGTTTCAACTTAAGGGAAATAATTCTCAAGTTCGGCTAAAATGTTTTTGTTATACTATAAAAATTACATGGCAAGATTGGCTTGCAACAGCGGTTGATGCTCAGTGGAATCAAAATTTCAAACTGCAAAATATTCATATACCATATATTGGGGTTTCAAAATTCTGTCTGGGCTGAGTCTTTAAAATGCCAGTGACCGCTGTTTATTTTCCGCCGAAACCCTATATAAATAGACATAGTCATGGGTCGGCATTTCCTCAAAACTTTACTGATAATCGTATTTTTTCCTGTTCAAAAAATGTTGAGAATACAACTGGTATCGTTAACAAATTTTTCCCAAATGAAATTTTTGCTTAGGATAATGGTTGAATACGCATCCCATTTAATTTAAATATCGTGGAACCCACAACCATTCTGTTTAACTTATTCAAATGTCAGACTTTCGACAATTCTCTCAAAATTTTCGTGGTTCGCCAGGCTGGATGGATGGACAACCAAATAGACACACTGGTCGTTTTTGTACGAAGACACTACCACAGAGCTTACCTGATAATAATCCTGGTACACCCATTTTATATCAGTCCTGTAGGCATTCGTGCCACACTTTAACACTATTTCCTTGTTGCCAACAACCCTGACATCGGAACCTACCTGCCTGAGAATTTCAGCATAATAAATAGGTCCAAAATCCCTTAATTCGCGCTTTTCTGGTTTGGTTATCACATTCGCTGCAAAGTCGACCCGTTTCGGTATATTCATCCTCATTATTTGTCCCGGAGAAGTGACACTTTGCTTTTTGCTCCCAATAGGATACTCAAACATAAATTTTGGTGTCTTAGTCCGCCTGAATACTCTGTCCTTCGCCATTCCTTCTTCTTTGGATAACCAGACGAATCCATCTTGAAAAGGTATTGATATGCTTCTCACCAAAGTATCAAGTTTTTCGGCTTCTCTCGACCACTGTGTTTTTCTATTTTTGTAATTTGATGCTGTCATTTTAGACTAGAAAATAAATCTTCTATTATTTCTTTTACATATAGTTTTTCAAAGTATTTAACATATTGTCAACACAGTCTTTTCTTGAAAAATTTTGTAAAAATATCTTTTTTGCTTCTTATTTGAAAAACCGCTAATCCAGCTAAACCAATTCCAAAAAGAAACACAGTAGATGGTATTGGCACGGTTACTTCCACTGCAGAGAATGAACCTCCGCCCAAGGCGGCATCCCCTTGTTGATATCCATATACATTGTTGGAGAACTCCTCAAAAACTATAATCGTTGAATAATCGCTCCTCCCCATTGCAATGTAAGTTGAGTTTGCATCAGTAAACTGCAACGTTCGGCTTCCAACATCCCCTGACAAAACTATCCCCTCATTCCATGGATGGTCAACACCCGGGATATCGCCGTTAGCAGATGACACCAAGATTCCCAGCGATGGAATATCAAATTCCCAAGAAAATACTGATAGGTTAATAAACATTTCGGTTTGAACTGGAGAGATATCTTCGAAAATTAAAAAACCAGAGCCAATCGATCCCCCTCCAGAATCCATAAATTCAAAATCGAACTGTATAGGGGCTGCACAGATTGTTAAGGAGGTGCCGAATAGTAAGCAGAATATAATAGTGGAATTAATAATACTTTTCATTATTTTTGACATGGTAGTCTATTCCTCTCTTTATTTTTCGAACTAAAAGCGTTTTATCAGTAGTCCCGCACAAAAGGGGACCACAATTATAAAATTTGATCAATTCTTCATACTTTTTGAACTGGTTGTTTTGGCAAACGGGATTATTGATAAAATGTTGTTGAATAGTGCCGCTGGGAATCTGCCAAAACATCTATTCTTACTATGGGGTTTATATCGCCTGTCTTATGATCGTGCAAGGAAAAATTAAGATAATTTTTGGAGAAAAATTTGATAAAATTATTTTTTATTGATCTCATGTCGCCTGTTTTACATTCTGGTTTTCTACAAAACTTTTGTCTTTTTAGATTGCGGGAATCCGGCTTGAATAAATCATCACAATTCTTGCACCTGCGTCTGCGTATTTTCTTTTTCATAGACCTGATACCTCCTCAGATCTATGATAAGTCTATATTAAAAGCGTGCGGGGTCTGCGGGATCAGGCGGGTAAAACACGCAACAAAAAAAAACGCTACATAATTGGAGAAAAACTTTCATCAAATTTAATGGATATCTTTTAAATTTCGACCGGGCAAAAGTTATAAATATTTGCATTAACTTTGCTTTAATTTTTATTGGAAAATTGTTCTAATTTGTGCCGGTATCGTTACGATTACCCAAATTTGGCTATTTCTATTATTTCGGGCAGGAATCCTTTGACCTGTTGGATAATACTTGAAAACAATCCTAAGATATTTTACTATCTTGCTGCACAGATTATGGATGAAGGTGGATTCGAGAACAAAGATACATGGATATATGGATCGATAATACAATCTGTAACCGGTTACAAATAAATAGAAAGGGTTAATATTCTGTGAAATCTTATATGGAGAAAACAACAATCACCATACTTTGCGAGAACAGAGCCAGTTTAACAAAAAATATCATGGGAGAGCACGGCTTTTCAGCTTTTGTGGAACAGAATGGGAAAAAAATCCTTTTGGATACGGGCCAGGGACTCGGCCTTAAACCCAATGCAAAAACACTTGGTATTGATCTTGATCAAATTGACACAATTGTTCTCAGCCATGGGCATTATGATCATACAGGAGGACTTTCACAACTACTCCCTTTTGCTCAAAAAACAAGAGTCATAGCACATCCAGATATCTTCATCCCTAAATACTTCCATGAAAAAGACAATTTAAACAAAAAATTCAGCTATATTGGCTCCACTTTTTCAAGGGATACCCTTGAGAATGATCCAAATTGTGAACTTATATTACAAAAAAATTTCATAAAAATTTCAGACGGGATTTTTTTTTCAGGCCAGGTCCCAAGGATTACAGATTTTGAGACCAATGATAAAAGGCTGAAACTCAAGCACAAGAAAGGTTTATCTGATGATCTGGTTTTTGATGATACTTCCCTTTTAATTGAGACGGGCAAGGGGCCGGTGATTCTGACAGGATGTGCACATTCAGGCATTGTAAATGTAATGAAACATTTTGAAAACATGACAGGCCACAGGCAGTTTTATGGAGTGATCGGGGGTACACATATAGGGTTTTTAAACTCGGATGACCAAATTGAAAAAACAATGGCTGCCTTTGAAACATATGGCCTTGATCTTATAGCTGTGTCCCATTGCACAGGTAATGAAGCATCTGCAATATGTTACAACCGGTTCAAGAAAAAATTTGTTTTTGCCAATGCCGGCTGTACTATTAAAATTTAAGTACTTACTTTTAATCAGAATTTGAGGATAATAGGCAAAAAAGGCATTAAAGTGCCTGATTTACAAAAATAATATTTTTAAATCGGCGTTTTATTAACAATAGCTGATTTTTCACTATATATTCTCCAGCTTATGTGGCAGATTAGTGCGGTAAGAACGATTAATCCACCAGTCATCGTTCGAGTTGTAGGAATTTCATCATGAATCAACCACATCCATATCGGACCCAAAACTGTTTCAGTCGTCCCTAAAAGTGCGGCAAGGGCTGAAGGAACGAGACGTACTCCTGTAACAAAAAGGGCAAGACCAACGCCAAGATTCAAACTTCCAAAAACTATCAGGATTCCCATATCAGGTAGAGTCACAATAAAAGTGGTCGCCATAACTGCTGACACACAAGCCGACATCACAGTGCCCAGACAAACTGCCGGAACCATTCGTACATGAGCATAGCGCCGGGTAATCACTGTTGCACAGGCAAAAGCAAAGGCAATTAACAAGGACAGAGCATCTCCCATGGGTGATACCTTGCCGGAAAAAGAATCAGACACCATGACTGCGACACCCATAATAACAAATGCAATGGCAATCCAGGTCGGGAGCGTCACTCGTTCACGAAACAATATCCAGATAATCAAAGCTGCAATTAAAGGGACACCTGCCTGCATCAACAGAATATTGGCGACTGTCGTGTGATTCAATGCTACAATGAAACAAGTTGAGGCAGTCGCAAAACAAATACCAACACAGATTCCAGGTAATCCCATGTCTGCAAATAATTTAAGGGTGTTGCGACCTCCTTTTCTGACAAGCATAAATGCCAATAAAAACAGTGCAGCCCAGACAGAGCGCCAGAAAACAATGGTCCAGCTTTCTCCCGTTGTAATAAAGTGTTTGAGTGCACCGCCAAAACTCCAAACAATGGCAGAGGCAAGAACCAGAACAATACCTAAGCGAGTTTCAGGATTACTTCTGGTTTTGTCATGGCCTGTGTCTGGAGATGATCTAATTAAGTTTGTCAATACTTTATCCTGAAAGAATATAGTTATAGCAATTTTTCAAGGCATAATAGATAGGAAGATCTTTTTTGTCAATGAAGTTGGAGAGCAATTTTTTAAACCTGAAATATGCGTTGTTTTGTATTCATTGAAAAAATAGTCTTCACTTTTGATAAAGAGAATTTTTTATAAATGGGTTCAAATCCCCTCCAAGGGATGATATGATGCCCGGATATCGGAATCTGCAAGGGGGAAAACTATTCCGGGCGGTTACAAAGTTTATGGGAAAAGGGAATAAAATGAATGTCTGTTATGAAGGAAATGTTCTTGAAGAATTACTCCAGCTGTTAGCGCTTGAAAAAATAGAAGACAATATTTACAGGGGTCAAAGCCAGGATCTTGGATTCGGTAATGTATTTGGTGGTCAGGTCCTGGGCCAGGCTTTGTCTGCAGCATCAAGGACAGTGGAGTCAAACTTCCATGCCCACAGCCTGCACGGGTATTTCATGAGGGCCGGGGATGCAACAAAACCCATCGTCTATACTATAGACTGCATCCGTGACGGGAAAAGCTTTGTTACCCGCAGGGTGGTTGCGGTTCAGAAAGGCCATGCCATTTTCTCCATGGCCGCTTCTTTTCACACAGATGAGCAGGGATATGAACATCAGGATGAAATGCCGGACATTCAAGGGCCTGATGGTATAGAGTCTGATGTTGAAGTGGCCAGACGGTTCTCTGATCACATTCCAAGGGCAAGCCTGGAAAAATTTCTTTGTAAAAAACCAATTGAAATCCGGGTGGTTAATCCGGTCAATCCCTTTAACCCCAAATCGATGCCGCCTGAAAGATATATCTGGTTCAGGGCTATTGACAAAATACCTGATGATGCAGCAGCACACCGGTATATACTGGCCTATGCCTCGGATTTTTATGTGGCATCAACAGCCCTTTATCCCCATGGCAAAACCTTCTGGTCCCCTGACATGCAGGTGGCAAGCCTGGACCATTCAATGTGGTTCCACAGGGAATTTAGAATGGACGACTGGCTCTTGTATGTCATGAAAAGCCCCAGTGCGTGTAAAGCAAGAGGGTTAAGCATAGGTTCCATCTATACCCGGGACGGGGTCCTGGTAGCCAGTGTGGCCCAGGAAGGTTTGTTAAGACCTTTGAAAAAATAAAGGAAGGAATAATGAGAGATCCCATTTTTGAACCCATCATCATAAATAGGCTTAAAATTAAAAACAGGATATATCTACCTGCAATGCATCTGGGCATGGCACAGGATTTTGAAGTCACAAACCAGATTATCAACTTCTATGCGCAACGAGCCAAGGGCAGGCCCGGGATGATTTGTGCAGGATATGCAACAGTGGATGAACTTTCAGGCAACACCCAGAATATAGGGGCCCATGATGACAAATTTTTACCCGGACTTCAAAAACTGGCAAAAGCCATTAAAGACAATGGGTCACTCAGTGCAATGCAGATCAACCATGCAGGCAGATATAATTTTTCTTTTTTCCTCAATGGGAAACAGCCTCTGGCACCTTCTCCAATAGCGTCAAGAATGACCAGGGAGACACCGAAGGAAATGACAATTGATGAAATAAAAACAACCATCAAGTCTTTTGCACAGGCTGCCTTAAGAGTAAAAAAGGCGGGCTTTGATGCGGTTGAAGTATTAAGCGGAACAGGGTATCTCATCAGTGAATTTTTATCCCCTTTGACCAATCAGCGAACGGACAGCTATGGAGGAAACTTTGAAAACCAAATGAGGTTCGGGCTTGAGGTTGTAGCGGCTGTCAGGGATGCTGTAGGAGAAGATTTCCCTCTAATTGTCAGGATGAACGGTAATGACTTTATGCCTGGTGGGAACTCTAGAGCTGAACTGCAGGAATATGCAAAAACCTTGTCAAAAGGCCTTGTTGATGCGCTTTGTATCAATGTGGGATGGCATGAGGCAAGGGTACCGCAAATTGTTGCCTGCGTGCCCAGAGGAGCTTTTTCTTACCTTGCCAGAGGAATCAAAGAACGAGTAAATATACCTGTTATTGCAAGCCACAGGATTAATGATCCCAAAACTGCCAGACAAATGCTGGATGATGGCATGTGCGACATGGTGGCCATGGGCCGAAGCCTTATTGCAGACCCTGGTCTCCCTGAAAAAACAAGACTTGGAAAAGAAAAGGAAATCATGCATTGCATAGCCTGTGCTCAGGGGTGCTTTGATAACCTTTTCAAATTAAAACATGTTGAATGTCTCTGTAACCCTTTGGCAGGATTTGAAGGAACCAGACCTGTTAAAAAGGTCACCTCCCCTAAAAAAATCCTTGTGGCAGGCGCCGGGCCCGCAGGAATGACAGCCGCCATCACAGCCCACTCAAGGGGGCATGATGTTATAATTTATGAAAGCCAGGAAAGGCCTGGCGGACAGCTTTATCTTGCAGCCGCACCTCCGGGAAGAAAAGAATTTGAACAGCTTGCCCTGGATCTTGAAACCCAGATTTCCCTAAAAAAAATACCAATTGTTTTAAAAACAAAAGTAAATCAGGAACTCATAAAAAAAGAAAACCCTGACGCCGTCATTATTGCAACCGGGGCAAAACCGATTATTCCAGAGATTCCCGGGATAGACCTTCCCCATGTGGTAGAATCATGGGATGTATTACTAAACAAGGTATTTACAGGCAAAAAAGTAGCTATTATAGGCGGTGGGTCAGTTGGAGTGGAAACAGCCCTCTTTCTTGCAGGAAAAGGGACAATATCAGCTGAAGCAATAAAATTTCTTCTTGTTAACAAAGCTGAAGACCTTGAGACAATTTTTGAAATGGCTACCCAGGGCACCAAACAGATCACCCTTATTGAAATGCTGAACAAAATAGGTAAAGATATAGGCAAATCAACTAAATGGGGAATGATGCAGGACCTTGGCCGGTATCATGTGCGCACAATGACAGGCAGCAAAGTAATAGAAATTACTCCTGGCGGTCTTAATATTGAACTGGATGATAATATCCAAAAAATAGAAGCTGATACTGTTGTCGTTGCCGCAGGATCTGCTTCAAACAACCATCTTGAATCCATAGTTGACAAAATGGGCGTTGAATACAGGGTAGCAGGAGATGCTCAAAAGGTTGCCACGGCTTTTGATGCCGTCCACCAGGGCTATAAGGCTGGATTAGAGATATAATCCCCTTTAAAAAACCAGATAAATTTCTATATCGTTTTGAATGATTGTGGGAAAAAAACTGATAAAGAATTTCATTGCCGCAGTATAAACAAATTTTCTCCTAAGCCTTACCGGATGAGGATACTATCCCCTGGATAAATTTGGGCATTGATTGAAAGCTTGTTAAGCTTTCTTATGTTTTTGACTGTAGTATTATATTTTTTACTTATGGCATAAAGGGTTTCCCCTTTTTTAATGGTATGAAACAAACCTGCTTTTTTTACTATAGCTTCAGGTTTTGATTTTGTGACTGCAAAAGGTTTTTTCTCAAGCCCTGAAACACTTTTTTCAATAGTTTCCATTCTTTTCAGTAAAGAATCAAATTTGACTGAAAATGCTGTCTCCAGACTTGTCACCCGCTCTTTTACAGGGCCTATACCCGTCACCCCTCCTGCATCCGGGGTGTCTGATACCCCTCCTGTGTTTCCCAAAATTTCAAGGGCATTTTCCAAGTCTGCAACCCTGTTTGCAAGATCGGTCAAGGATGGATTTGAAGTGTTTGCCAATTGGGTTTCGACCGTGGTATCCGAAGACCGGAAGAAAAGAAAAAATATAACAGCGGTTAATAGCAAAGCTCCAAAAAGAATCAAAGCAAATTCATTTTTTTTTAAATGAGATGGTTCAATTTTTTTAGTGCTGCCCTGAGTCTGGCCTGTCTTGCTTTCCTCAGAATCAATTCTTGCTGTTGATATTTCTGATTCAGGTGTATCTTTGAGGTCCATCGCAAAGCTCCTGTTTTATTTTTTTATAATACCTTCTTAATATCATCTTAACCTTTATTTTCAACCTAAAAACTTAAATAATACATAAATTTCATGTAATTATTCAGCTCTTACGCTTGAACCTGCCCTGTCTGATGGATATTTGTTTCGAGGCTATTTGCTTAACCTCCTGCAAATATCCATTAGACAGGGCTTTGGGATAATTTTTTAAAATTATCCAGCCTATGTTTTAAAACCATCAACTCCAGCCATTCTTGATAAAGTCTGGATATGTTTTCTTCAGGATGACAGCCCTGGCTTTTATCATCCGCTCTTTTGGTCGTTCGCTCTAAGCCTGCCCTGATCTCAAAAGAGGTTTTTCGGCCATCCAGAAATGAATAAATTTTAAGAGCCTCTTCAAAATAGCCCTGACTTTCATAAATCTTAGCAATTTCAAGTGTTTTTAATTCATGATTCATGGTGTCTTCCTTTTACTACCGGATTTATCTTTGAAAATAAGCTCATCTTCTTCAGCCATATCATGTTCGTGTTTTGCAACATGTTTAATATAATTAATATCTGTTTTTAAACTTTTAATTTCATTTTCAAGTTTTTCATTTTCCTGGTCAATTGTCTGGATCTGGCTTAAAACAGATCTTTCCTTTCCTTTTAACATTTTATGATCTAAAACAGCATTTTTTGAAAAAAAAATGAAAAATAATAATATCAAAACGATAAATATTGAAATATAAAAACCTATTTTTTCAACCATTGTCATAATTTATTCCTGGTGAACCCATTTTTTAACAATTTCAATTCAGGGCTTGAAATAAAGAAGTTTGCACTAAAGTAAAACACCATTCCAAAACATATGCAAATAATCACTCCTGCCCCAAATAAAAATTTGTTATTCCCTGCTGCCGGTATAAAAAAGGCCGCCTGTTTGACAATAAAAAACATTATAACAGATAAAAAAAGTGATCTGCAAGCAGAAACCATGATTTCAAATTTATCAATATTCACGGTACCGGGAATATTGATAAATAAAATAATAAATCCAGCCATGGCAGAGAGGGAAACTGATATACCAAGACCCTTAAGTCCAAGGCTGCCTATAAATAAATAACAGAAAACCAGATTCAAGAAAACAGCAATGATTCCGGAATATAATGGAATTCTTATATTGGACAGGGCATAATACAATGTGACAAACAATCTAACCCCGGTGAATGCCCATAACCCTGAGCTCAAAAAAATCAGGCATTCTGCCGTCTGCTGAATGGCATTTGCATTAAAAGCCCCATATCCGAATAAAAGTGCAACAATTTTGTCATCTAAGGCCATCAATCCTGCCATTGCAGGAATTGTAATAAAAAAAACAATCTTTACTCCGGCTGAAAACAATTGTGCAATTTCATTCATATTCCCCAGAGCGGCCTTTTTTGAAAATTCAGGCAATAGCACTGTTGAGGCAGAAACTGCAAAAAGGGCCATGGGAAATTGAACCAGCCGGTCTGCATAGTAAAATGCGGACACACTGCCTTCATCGAGTTTTGAAGCAAAAAAGGAGGCCACGGCAATATTTATCTGAAAGGCGGCTGCCCCAATCATACAGGGAACCATTATTTTTATGACCTTAAATACCCTGGAATCAAAAAATTTAAGCCGCGGTATTTTTAATATTCCCATACGAATCATAAAAGGAATCTGGATAAAAATCTGAACCAGTCCACCAATGGTCACACCCATTGCCAGGCCAATTATCGGGGTATCAAAATATTTTGATATCATGAGTGCAAACCATATCACCACCAGATTAAATACAACGGGAGCAAGAGCCGGAACCCCAAAACTTCCCAGAGAATTTAGTACTCCCATACAAAATGCAGCAATAAGAACCAGCCAGAAATAAGGAAGCATTATTTTGAACAATATAATGGTCAGTCCATACTTATAGGAATAAATTATAAATCCCGGGGCAATAATTTTTATGACCAAAGGTGCAAAAAAAAGACCGGTCAACACAACAAGAATACCGGCAATAGATAAAAAACAAAAAAAAGAAAACGCCAGGGCAATAGCTCTATTGCGACCATCCTTTTCCAGGGTTTCAGAAAACAGAGGCACAAATGAAAGGTTCAGAACTCCTTCTGAAAATAATTTTCTGACTAGATCAAAAGGGCGGAAAGCAATAAAAAAAGCATCGCTTTGGGAAGATGTGCCAAAATACATGGCAATTACAGCATCTCTTATAATCCCAAGAACACGACTGGCAAAAGTTAAAATGCTTAACAATACTGTATTTTTTAACATTTTCCTCACAAGTTTTCCTTGACAAAAATCAACATTACATATAATCTGATTGTCTTAAAATAAGGTGAAATTATAAATTCAATACACTTAAACAAGGAGCAAGACCAAGTTGGCTAACCATAAATCTGCAAAGAAACGTGCAAAACAGAGTCAGGTAAGACGGCTTAGAAACAGATCTGTAAAAACCTCTCTTAAAAATTTGGAAAAAAATCTTAAAGCTGCAAAAGAGGCGGGTAGTGATTCTAAAGATGAACTCATGAGAAAAACTCAATCTGCCCTTCACAAAGCCGCTAAAAAAGGTGTTCTCCATAAAAAGACTGCTTCCAGAAAAATTTCAAGACTATTCAAATTTATGAATTCATAGTCTTACGGGCTTTTTGGTTCAAATAATTCAAGACAGGATTTATTATTTTTAGAAAATAAATCCTGTCTTCCTGATTTTAATACTAAAAATTATTCATCAGCTTGCTGATTAATTTTTCAGAAATTCGAATGGCTATTTTTTCCACAGCTGCTTTTTTATTGAATTCATCCGTAATCTTATCCTGTGATACTCTGTAGTCTTCATACGATACAAAATCCGACACAGACCAGATCAACTCACCGTCCCTGTTTATCAGTTTCAGATCCATTGCAGCCCAGACTCTTCTTTCTAATACAGATTGTGTTGTAGAACGAGACAAGGTGGCAAATGTAATTGCTTTTACGGTTCCTTCAATAAAAGCTGAAGCACTTAATTCATCTACAACTCTGGTATCTGTCTTTTGAAGTATCTCCTGAATTAAAGCATTGGTAAATGCTATTCCGGCTCCTGTTTCAGAACTTTGATTCTTCAAAACTCTTACAGCAACACTGTTCACATTTTTGTTAATATATCCGCCGCCTTCAAACTGATACCCACAGGAAGCAACAGATACAAGCAGAACTGCAAATAAAATCCATTTTAAATTTTTCATATTAAACCACGATATTTATGAGTGTCTGTTTTTTTCTAATAATTATAATTTTTTTGGGCTTTTTATCTCCCACGTATTTTAAAATCTTTTCATCAGCCAGGGCTTTTTCTTTGATGATTGCCTCTTCAACACCTGCATCAATGGTAAACTTTGAACGAAGCTTACCATTGACCTGAACAACAACAATAACCTCATCTGTTTTAATAGAATCTTTTCTGTATTCAGGCCAGGGTTGTTCAATGATTGAACCGGTTCTGCCCAGCTTTTCAAACAATTCTTCACAAAAATGCGGAAGAATGGGACTCAACAATAAAATAATATTTTCAAGACTGAACAGGATCACTTTTTTCAATTCATCATCTGCAGAATCAAGATCAATTGAATAAAGCACATTAACAAGTTCCATTACGGCTGAAATGGCCGTGTTAAAATGAAAACTTTTATCAATATCATCAGTAACCTTTTGTATGGTCTGATTTGCTTTGATGTAAAGATCTTTTGCCTGTTTTGAGGATAGATCTGACGCTGCTCCTTTAAAGGGTTTTAAACCATCTATTTTTTCCAGGCATTCCATGGCAAACCGCCACACCCTGTTTGCAAATCTATGGCTGCCCTCAACCCCGTCTTCACTCCACTCAAGGTCTCTTTCAGGAGGAGCCGCAAACAGGCAGAACAGCCTTGTCACATCTGCACCATATTTTTCAAGCAGCTCATTTGGGTCAACCACATTTTTCTTGGATTTTGACATTTTAATGACCCTGCCCACTTCCACATCCTTTTTGCATTTTGTACATACAAGATTGCCCTTGTCTTCTTTCAATGCTTCTTCTGGGAAAAGATATCCATGATCAGGACAGGTCATGGTCTCTTTACAGACCATGCCCTGGGTCAAAAGCCGTGTAAAAGGTTCTTTAAAATCAATCATTCCAAGGGCATGCAGCACCCTCATAAAATACCGGGAATATAACAGGTGAAGAACTGCATGTTCTACACCTCCTATGTATTGATCCACGGGTGCCCAATATTTTACTGCATCATGATCAAACATACCCCCCTCATATCGGGGAGAGCAATATCTTAAATAATACCATGAAGATTCTACAAATGTATCCATGGTATCTGTATCTCTTTTTGCATCCTTTCTGCCGCATTCAGGACATGTGGCTTTTGCAAAAAAATCAAGTGTCGGTAAAGGAGAACCCCCTTTTTCCAGAATATTGGCATCTTCAGGAAGTTTTATGGGAAGATCTGATTTGGGAACTGGAACGGCTCCACAATCCGGACAATGAATAACAGGAATGGGGGCTCCCCAGTATCTTTGTCTTGAAATCCCCCAGTCTCTGAGCCGATAGGAAATAGTTTTTTGCCCCCTGCCCTTTTTTTCAAGCCAGTTCGTCATCACATCCATAGCTTTTTTATTGTCCAGCCCGTTAAACTCACCGGAATTCACCATAAAACCGTCTCCAGTATAAGCTTCTTCCATGGTAGTCCCGTCAAGAGTGTCCCCTTCCGGCTGGACCACAACCCTGATTTCAAGCCCATATTTCCGGGCAAAATCAAAATCTCTCTGGTCACCGGCCGGTACAGACATGATAGCTCCTGTTCCATATTCCATTAAAACAAAATTGGCTGTATAAACAGGAACCTTTTCTAATGTGGCCGGATTAATGCAGAAGGCTCCAGTAAAGACTCCTTCTTTTTCGTATTTTTCAATACCTTCGGCAGATCTTTCCTGGCTGGATACTTTTTGAACAAATGCTGTGACCTGATCTTCCTGTTTTGTTCCCCTGGAAAGGGTTTCAACCAGAGGATGCTCCGGTGCAAGGCACATGAAAGTTGCACCGAAAATAGTGTCTGGCCTGGTGGTAAAAACTTCTATATCTTCATTTTTGCCATCAATTTTGAATTTTAATGCAGACCCTATACTTTTACCAATCCAGTTTTTCTGCATTACAGTTACTTTATCAGGCCATCCAGGCAATTTATCACAGTGAACAAGAAGATCTTCCGCATAATCTGTAATTTTAAAATACCATTGCCAGAGTTTTTTTTGCTGAACCGTCTTAGAGCATCTCCAGCATTTATCTTGTTCAACCTGTTCATTAGCAAGAACAGTCTGACATTTCTCACACCAGTTTACATATGATTCTTTTCGATAGGCCATTTTCTTTTCCAGCATTTTAAGAAAAAGCCATTGCTCCCATTTATAATATTCCGGCCTGCAGGTGGCGAGCTCACGATCCCAGTCATATGAAAATCCCATTTTTTTTAGCTGCTCTCTCATGGCGCTTATATTCTCATAGGTCCATGCTGCAGGATGGGTGTTATTATCAATGGCTGCATTTTCAGCAGGCATACCAAATGCATCCCATCCCATGGGATGGAGGACATTAAATCCCTTCATGCGTTTGTATCTGACAACCACATCACCAATTGTATAATTGCGCACATGACCAATATGAATTTTACCGGAAGGATAAGGGAACATTTCCAATAAATAATATTTTTCTTTTGATGTATCCTCTCTTACTTTGAAAACTTGATTTTCTTTCCAATATGCCTGCCATTTGGGCTCTACCAATTCAGGATGATATCGTTCCTCCATTGCACTTACTCCTTGTGAAAGCTTCTTCTATATTGAATTACCGTTTCTTTATTTTGAGTTTTTATAGATGCCACAATCAAACGCAAATAGCAAGAAAATCAAGCGAATTACAAGAATTCCCAAAATGCTCATCCAAGGCAAACTGACCTGAACTCGTTGCTGTGCCGACAATTACAATCATTGGTGCTGATAACAGAGCAAAATATTGTGTAATTGTTTAGCCCGTTAAAAGACGTTATCTCAAAGCCCTGTCTGATGGATATTTGCAGGAGGTTAAGCGAATAGCCTCGAAACAAATATCCATCGGATAGGGCGGTTTCAAACATAAGAGCTGAATAGTTACAATATTGTTTACATGCGATTGCCCTGGGATTCCAGATAAAAGCCATAGAGTTTACTGCGAAATAAAGGTTATGACCTCTTTCCACCAGTGAAGTTCTGCTTCAACAGGCATTTCATTATGTTTTGCATCTTTAAATAACCATAGTTTCTTATTTGCTGTTATTGAATCATAAAGTTTTTTACCATGGTGAAAAGGAATAACCTCATCTTTTCCAGCCAGTATGACAGCAATATTCCCTTTAAATCCTTTAAGGTTATCAATATTATTAAATTTATCCAGAACCAGCCAACGCGCAGGAAGGAACCTGTAATGGGTTTGAGCAAGATTTGACAGCGAATCCCATGGCAAAAACAAAACTATTGCCTTTATGGGAATGTCAATTTTATTAACGGCACCTGCAACCACTCCACATCCAAGAGACTCACCCCAGATATACAAGGGCTTTCCATACTCCTTATAGGCATGCCTCATAGTTTTAACTGCATCCTTTACCAACACATCTTCACGGGGTTGTCCGGCACGGCCACCATAGCCGGGATATTCCGCCAGAATAACCCGTAGGTTTTGAATTGAAAGGGCCCTGGCATAGAAGCTGCGATGATAGGCTGTACCTGCATTGCCATGGAATACTATAACAGTGCCTTTTGAATCAATGGGTTCCTCTTGAGTGACAAATCCTTGAAAATTTTCAAACAAAGGCCAATGGAGCAACCCTTCGTCCATTGCACTCTTCTTTGACAACTTGCTGTGATCCGGCAGATAGAGCATTTTTCGCTGAAATATAAAAACCATGGCGCACAGGGCAAGATATCCGGTCAAAGCATATAATAAAATTTTCCAAATCATTTGAATAAAACTTTTGTTGAATGCAGGCTTGTTAAAATCTTAGGTAATGTAATATAATGGTGTGGTATCCAACCTGAAACAATTTAAAATTCCGATTGATACTTCAATATCAATGTTTAGAATTTGTGTAAAGGAATATTAAATCATTATCAGACGGCACAAAAATACCCGTTTTTTTATTGACTTTAATCGGATTAACTTGACAAAAAGTAAGTTCCTATCCTATTCATCCAAAGAGGATTAATTAAGATAAAATAAGTGTAATTGTTCAGCCCGTTAAAAAAAGTTATCCCCAAAGCCCTGTCAGATGGATATTTGCAGGAGGTTAAGCGAATAGCCTCGAAACAAATATCTATCAGACAGGGCGGGTTCAAGCGCAAGAGCTGAATAATTACTAATAAGCTTAAATCAGGTTTTTATGTCGGATGATCCCCAAAAAAGAATTTATCTTGCCGGTATCTTATTACTGGCTGTGACCCTGATCGGTACAGCAGGGTACTACCTGCTGGGGCAATTTGCTCAACCAGATCCCCCCTGGCTTCTTGGTGACAGTTTTTACATGACCATCATAACTCTTACCACCGTTGGGTTTGGCGAAGTGATTGATCTTAGCGTGGTCCCGGGTTCAAGGCTGTTCACAATCTTTATACTGTTTAGCGGACTAGGCATAGCTGCTTATTTTGTTTCAACCCTTACCGCCTTTTTAGTGGAGGGAGAACTGACCAATGTTTTTTGGAGAAAAAGAATGGAAAGACAAATCAGTAAACTTGCCGGACATATTATTTTATGCGGTGCTACACGTGTTGGAGTTGGCTACTATGTTTTTAAGGAACTTCAGCTTACTGGTGCATCATTTGTCCTGATAGATTCAGATATAAAATTAATCAAAAATTTACAGAGGCAGTTTGGGAATTTTCCATCTGTAATAGGGGATGCTACCCATGCTGATTTTCTGCAGAGTGCAGGTGTAAAAAAAGCCAAATCAGTAATTTCTGCCCTTGACGACGACAAAGACAACCTCTGCGTTGTTGTGACCTGTAAACAGTTTAACCCACTAATAAAGCTGTTTTCAAGCTGCAGTGACAGTGAGTTTATAAGCAAACTTGAATTACTCGGCGCAGAAGTGGTAATGCCAAATTCTATAGGCGGGCTTAGAATCGCTTCGCAGATTGTTCGTCCAAGAGTAGTACGCTACCTTGATGTTATGATGCGCGACAAGGACTGCGTTGTTCGTATCGAGGACATTACCATTTCAAAAAAATCTCCACTAACAGGCCAAAAGGTAGGCGACATTAGCTTTCCTGACTTTACCCAGCTCCTTATTCTTGCGCTGATAAGGTCTGACAATCCAAGCATCATTTACAACCCAAAACGTTCAATGATCATAGAAGCAGGAGACACGATTGTCCTCCAGGCAGACGTTGAATCCCTCAAGCGGTTCAGAAAATATAATGGGTGATGGGGTCTGGCAAAAATGATATTGCACATTGACATGGATGCATTTTTTGCGGCAATTGAACAAAGGGATAACCCTGGCCTAAGGAACAAACCCGTGGCGGTATCAGGAAATTCAGAAAGAAGTGTAGTGTCAACGGCAAGCTATGAGGCAAGATTATTCGGTATCCATTCTGCCATGCCCGTATTTCAGGCAAAAAAAAAATGCGAACAATTAATTATTGTTCCCGGGAGTATGAGAAAATATAAGGCGGATTCAAAAAAAATAATGGAAATCATTTCACATTTTTCTCCATTAATGGAACAGGTTTCCATTGATGAGGCATATGTTGATATCAAGGGATGTGAAAGGCTGTTTGGTTCACCGGAAAAAATTGCTTTTGCCATAAAAGACAAGATCAAAAATGATCTGTCTTTAACTTGTTCCATCGGGATTGCACCCATTAAATTTCTGGCTAAAATTGCATCAGACATGAATAAGCCGGATGGATTAACCCATATTAAAGAACACCAGGTAAAAAATTTCATTTTTACCCTGCCCATAAAGAAAGTCGCTGGAATTGGACAAAGCGCCATGAAAAAAATGGAAATTTTGCAGATCAAAACCCTGGGAGATGTAAAAAAATATCCTCTGCCAATATTAACCCAGAAATTTGGTAAACTGGGTCAAAAACTTTTAGCGCTTTCAAATGGCATTGATTCATCAAGGGTGACAACAAATTACATCAGAAAATCTATTTCCAGTGAAACAACACTTTCTAAGGATATTTTTCATTTTGAAACCATTAAACAAGTGATACTGGACAGGTCTCAAAGCGTTGGCAGGGATCTAAGAAAAAAAAACCTTGTGTGCGAAAATGTATTTATCAAGCTTAAGTTTTCCGATTTTTCACAGATCACCAGGAGTAAAAAGCTTGATTCCCCCATTTGTTCTTCATCTGCTATTTTCCATAAAGCACTCAGCCTTTATGAAAAAATCGTATTAAAAAAGAAAATAAGGCTGGTTGGTGTAGGAGTCACCGCACTCAAAGATAAAAACACCCCGGTCCAGATGCAGCTGATACAGGACCATGACATGCCAAAAGAACAATGGGAGTCCGTGGATACTGCAGTGGATTCAATATCGGAAAAATTTGGTTCTGATACAATTAAAAAAGCATCCCTTAATAATTTTAGCAGGAGAAAGCCCAATGCCGAATAAAGAACAAATCAAGGTTATCATCAAAGGTCGGGTTCAGGGAGTTTTTTACAGAGCACATACCAAAACTACAGCTGATATACTTGGCATTAAAGGATATGTTCAAAACCTTGCAAATGGATCTGTGGAAGCCTTATTTGAAGGAGATCAAAAGTCTATTGCCAAGATGATAGACTGGTGCTGGAAAGGGCCTGAATTATCCAGGGTTGAAAATGTACTGACACAAAATGTAAAAGCCTTAACTAATTTTAAAACATTTGAAATCAAATATTCAAATTTTTTGTAATTATTCAGCTCTTACGCTTGAAACCGCCCTGCCTGGTGGATATTTGTTTCGAGGCTATTCGCTTAACCTCCTGCAAATATCCATCAGACATGGCTTTGGGGATAATTTTTTTTAACGGGCTGAACAATTACAATTTTTTTTTCTTTAGAACAGCTTTTAAAACCGCAGTATGGATGTCAGCCGCCAGATGAACCGGACTTTTCCCCCAAAGTGGGTCCCAGGCTGATGGATCTGCCGAACAAAAGAACTGAACCTCCAAACCAAATCGCGTCAATGCAGTTTCAATGGGCATATTTTTTATCTTTGCGGCCGCATTCCATGTTGCACCACAGGGCGCACCTTTTAATACCTTAATCCGGGTAATCATATCCTTTTCAATTACTATCTCAATTTCAGGCATTCCAAATACATTGCTGTATTCCCCGAGCCGGCCCTGCCCGGGAAGGGCACAGCAAACTTTAGGACACAGGGCTTTTCCCGTTGTTATTTTTTTCCCTGAAGCAATCACCGGGATATTCAATTTTTCACACAAAGCACTTAAGTCATCTGAAAGGTCCCGATGTTTTAAATAATCAACCACAATATCTGCATCAATGGTTTCAGGAAGATAGGGTGATGTATCATCAAGCACTGTCGGCAGGGGTTCGTCAATGTCAAAGGTTTCAATAATAAATTTTCCCCTGCCAAATTTATTCATGCCATCTATTTTAGTCTTTCCAGATCCATTTTGCTGGAAAACCATTATTTTCTGCATGATTTAAAATCCTAAGTCTTCATTTACCAGAATAATCTTAATCCTTTTCTTTACAAAACTTTTTTCTGTAATTGTCCAGTAATTGCAAATCCTGTCAGGACTGCTGCAGTCATGACATACTCCGGTCTTGCTGCAGGGCGTTTTCTTGTCAAGATTCATGGTATTAACGGGAGCAGCATAATTTTTTATCCTGATCATGGCATCTTCCAGGTCTCCGCATACTTTATTTCTGCCTATTACCAGCAAAACATTCTTTGGCCCCCACATTATTGCAGCAACCCTGTTCCCCATCATATCAAGATTAACAAGGTGTCCTGCCTCAGTTACTGCATTTGTACCCGTAATAAACAAATCAGTCATTAAAGACCGTCGCCGCAGGTCCATCATCTCTTCTTTTGAAATGCGTGTATCAAAGGTGTTGAGAACTTCAATATCAGGGTTATCCTTTAGTTCATGGAAAAGGCCTGTTGAAACAAAAGACATTGACCCTCCCCAGGAAACACTTTTAATATCAAGGCCTGGAATAATATCATTAACAGCTATTTCTTTTGCATCCTTTGCATTCTGTGCAATAAAAACTTCAAAATTATTTTTTTCAAGATTTTCCTTTAAAGACTCAAGTTTAAGGTTCCAATAATTATCAATGGGTTTTTTCATTTTGTATCCTTTCCTAATTAGTGTTTGAACGAAAAATCACACTATAAACAAAATTTGAAATGTCATGTCCTGTTTATTTTCCTTGCAGAATTGAATCAATTACATCATAGGAAAAGGGTTGGGATATCTTTTTTGTGTCGGGTGAAAGGAATTTTTTCTGGGGTTTGTGACCGGAGCCTGTAAACGCTTTGGTTTCCTGGTTGCCAAATTCGATCTGATAACTGGGCCTGATACCTTTTCCAGTGGTGCCGAAACAAATCGTTGCAGCTGTATCATTTCCCATATTCATAAATACTTTTTTCAAAAAAGCAGGAGACAATTGGCCAAGGCGTTCTTCATCCCAGCTGATAAAAATTTTTGGAGCTTTTTTTGCGGCCGGTTTTTTCTTGGGTTTTAATTTGGCGATAAAGATTGACAATCCCTTGAGTTTAATGCCCAGATTTTTTACAGAACGTTTCTGGATTTCACCTTCTGCCTGGGGTTTTAGTATATCCAACTTGGAACTTACTTCCTCAAAACCTTCTTTTGAAGCTTCAAGATCCTTTTGCTCAATTAAGAGATCAATATTTTTGCATAACTGGTTTATTGCCAGCCTGGATTCTCGAAATTTTTCAGGCTCCATCTGTCCTCCTCTTTTTTAAATTAATACCTTCATAAACCACTTAGCAGTTGAAAAATCTCTGGTTTCTTTATAATGAAACGCTTCTAAGCCATTTATGGCTGAACCTTAGTGATCAAAGTACCAAATATATTGACAAACCTGATAGCTCACCCATTTATGACCATAAAACATGCAAACTGTCAGACCGTGTTCATAAGGGTACACTGACTGGGAACAGAATTCAAGGCTTTGTCAAAATCAAATTGGATTTTTCTTCCAGCCTGTCTCTTCACTTGTGATCTTACTTTTTCCTTATGAATAAATATAGGGGTGGGTAAATCAAGAATAGAAATATCAAGAATGGATTTATTTATTTTGCCATGACACAGAATATTGGCATTTAAAACAAAAAGTCCCTTAACATTAACCTGTTCAGGGACTTTACTTTTTCAAGTCACCAAGATGACTTTTTAAAACAAATAAAACGGCTAACTATAGCACGGTTACATTTGTTGCAGCAGGACCTTTTTGTCCTTCTTCAATATCAAAGGAGACACGATCCCCTTCATTCAGGGATTTAAAACCTGTTGAATTGATGCCTGAATGATGCACAAATACATCTTTTCCGCCTTCTTGTTCGATAAATCCAAAACCTTTTGAGTCGTTAAACCATTTTACGATACCATTAGCCATGTTGGCAATCTCCTGTAATAAAAATAAGAATAATACGAGTTTCGATAACTTTAAGGGCAATTCCTTTTATTTAATCGGGATAGACCTTTGGAATGAAACCTCTGCGCTTCACATAAATCAGTCGCAGTTCGCAAAATAATATATCAATAATCAAAAAAGTCAAGAACTAAATTAAATTTTGAATTTAAATGGTATAAGACTTATCCGGCAAGCTATCAAGCTTGTATGGCATGATGATTTTTTATAGATTTGATCATCCCTTATATTTTAACGGAACATGATCTTTAAGCACTTCAAATCCAAGTTTCTCATAAAAATAAGATGTTCCCGGTTGGGCAACAAGGCCGATCCAGTCAACACCATTTTCCTTTAATTTTGATATTAAAGCTTGAATAATTTGTCTGCCGATTCCTTTGCCCCTGTATTCTTTTAACACTGCAACGTCCTGAATATAAGCATCACTTGCAAGATCGGAAAGAGCCCGGCCCATTCCAATGATTTTTTTTCCCAGAAAAGCCCCTATAAAGACAGCTGAATCTTCAACAATATGATTTAAAAATTCAGGATCTTTATCATAGGACGTATCCCACCATCCAGCCTGCGTGTAAAGCCTTATCAAATCCTTTTTTGATGCAAATTTAATGGTTTTTATGACAAGTCCTGTCAATTGTTGATCCGACAAAATTTTAATCTCTTTAATATATGTCCATTATTGATTTAAATCTGGCATACTCTGTATCTGTCTGCAAATTTCTTTTCTGCAAATTATTTATCATAGCAGGTGCATTAAACCGGATGTAAGGGTTTGTTTTTAATTCATCCTGCAAAGTGGATACAATTAATCCGGGATCATATTTTTTAATATATTCTTTAATATGCGGATTATCTTTTTCAATGAGCTTTGCCATTTTCATGGATTCCATCACGTAATCGTGACCACCATAAATTTTAGTTTCTTCTGGCAGCGAAATCAGGCGTTTCAAAGAATTAAAAAAACCTTTTAAATCACCTGAAAAACAATTACCTATGGTCCCGTTGAACAAGGTATCGCCGGTTACTAAAAACTCATTTGCCACAAAAGTAATTGAATCTTCTGAATGGCCGGGAGTAAAAAAAACTTCCAGAAATTCATTGTCAAGGGAAATTCTCTGATCTGATTTTATCTTTTTGCAGTCAATAAACCGGGCATTTGTTTTTTCAAGCATTTGTTTATTACCCGGGGTGTGATCATGGTGGGAGTGGGTGTTTGATACATATTTGATAACAATATTGTTCTTCCGGGCAAAAGCCAGGATATCATCAACCCCTCCAGGATCAATGGCAATAGCCTCTTTTTTTGAATATACCAGATATCCCAGATTATCACTTGAATATTTAAATTGTTGAATATTCATAAAACAGCCTCCATACAAAGATTAATCTTAAATTTTCGTAATTGTTGGGCCCGTTAAAAAAAAACTATCCCCAAAGCCCTTTCTGATGGATACTTGCAGGAAGTTAAGTGAATAGCCGCAACAAATATCTATCATACAGGGCTGTTTCAAGTGCAACAATCATTCAGGGCAAGGTTGTTACGGTGAATGACTTCATCATAGTGTTTATCGCCAAGACAGCGCTCGATCTGCGATGTTTTCAGTCCCTTTATCAAATTAATGTCCAGGGATCTATAATTGACCAGGCCGATTCCTATGATCTCATTGGCAGTTGTTTTAAAAGAAACTGCCGCACCTTCTTCAAAGTCGCCCTCTACAGACAATATTCCAATGGCAAGCAGACTTTTCCCATTCAGCATAACAGCATGCACAGCTCCATCATCAATCACAAGACTTCCCTTAGGGGCAAGGGTATATGCAATCCAGCATTTCCTGGAGGGCATTTTTTCTTTTTTAGGAACAAAATAGGTACCATACTCTTTGCCTTCAAAAAGATGACATAATACATTGGGTATATTCCCCCTGGCCACAATCATAGGAATTCCGGCTGAAGTGGTTTTCTGGGCGGCCTGAATTTTACTGAGCATTCCACCTGTGCCTAGAGTCCCGGGAATATCACTTGCAAAGTCTTCAATTTCTTTTTTAAAACGTGTGACTTTTGGAATCAGTTCAGCATTGGGATATATCCTTGGATCCTTGGTATACAACCCGTCAATATCCGTTAAAATAAATAAAAAATCAGCATCCATCAACAGGGTGATCATGGCGGCAAGATTGTCATTATCCCCTAATTTTATTTCTTCAACCATGATGGTATCATTCTCATTGATGATGGGCACTACTTTCCATTTCATGAGTGTATTCAAGGTATTTCTTGCATTCAGATACCGCTTCCTGTTGTTTAAATCTTCGGCCGTCAACAGAATCTGTGCAACCTTTTTATCGCATCCTTTAAAACTTTTTTCATAGGCGTTCATAAGTCCACTCTGGCCAATGGCTGAAATTGCCTGTCGCTTTGGAATTTCTTCCGGGCGGCGGTCCATTCCCATTTTCCGCAACCCGGCTGCCATGGCTCCCGAGGATACCAGAATCACCTCAATACCTTTATCCATAAGGCTGCTGATCTGGTTGGAGATGGATTCTATCAGGGCAAGGTTCAAACTGTTCTCTGCTGTGATCACATTACTGCCTAATTTCACAACCACCCGGCGGGCGTTAATCAATCGTTGTTTTGGCATGATTTATCTCTAATTGATTTTTTTTTAATGGCTTGTGGATGAATTGTTTAGCCTTTATACCCGTATAGTCTTTTACCATATGTCCGTCACCTATGAGACGCCACTGGTAAATCATGAGACCTTCAAGACCAACAGGTCCCCTGGCATGTATCTTATTTGTACTGATACCCACTTCAGCACCCAGTCCAAACCTGAATCCGTCTGCAAATCTGCTGCTGCAGTTTACAAAAGCATCAGCCGTGTCTGCATGATCCATAAAATAAACAGCTCTTTTGTTATCCTTTGTCACTATGACATCGGTGTGGCCTGATCCATACTTGTTAATATGGGTCAAAGCCTGATCCAGGGAAGGAACAATTTTGATGGAAACAATCAAATCAAGGTATTCAGTTTTCCAAGCTTCTTTACTGGCACACTCAACATCTATTATGGCCCTTGTCTTTTCACACCCTAAAATTTTCACGCCCCTGTCTTCTAATTCAGCCTTTAAAGAGGGAAGGATATCCCGGGCCATGGATTCATGAACCAGAATGGTTTCTATGGCATTACAAACTGCCACGTACTGGCATTTACTGTCCAGGGACAGGTCAATTGCCATTTTAAGATCAGCAAACCTGTCAATATACAAGTGACAGATCCCATCGGCATGTCCCAGAACAGGAATCACTGTATTATCCATGATATACCGGACAAATTCATTACTGCCCCTTGGAATGATCAGATCAATTGATTTATCAAGTTTTAACATTAGATCCACATCACTGCGCGATTCAAGCAGGCCCAGCCAGCCTTCGGGCAAACCTGCTTCAACGCCTGCCATTAAAATAATTGCTGCCAAAATCTGATTGGTGGCAAAGGCCTCTTTGCCGCCTTTGAGCAATACTGAATTTCCGCTTTTCAGGCAAAGGGCTGCAATCTGTACCAGGGCATCCGGCCGGGACTCAAAAATAACCCCTATTACGCCAATCGGCCTGCTCACCTTATAAAGATTAAGTCCTTTATCAAGCTCAGTTGCGCTCAATGCCATGCCCACGGGATCTTGAAGTGTTATCAGGCTTGAAAGCCCGTCACAGGCTTCTATCAGCTTGGCCTGGTCAAATTTCAACCGCTTCATCAAAGGGGCTTCAAGATTGTCTTTTTGAGCTTTTGCAAGATCTTTCTTATTGGCTTCAATAATACGATCCATATTATCTTCCAGGGCCCTGATAATATTTCTCAGTGCTGCATTTTTTATATCACTTGAAAGTGCCGACATAAAAATCCCGGCAGTTTTACAATGTAATGCAATTTCTTTAATATCCATTTTTTCCCTTTTATTGAACTAACATGCCTGCATTATTGCTGAACCTTATAATATACATGAAAGATATTAACAATAAGAAAAAGGGGAAAGAGAAAATGGGGTCACATCTTGCAAGTGCTTTAATGTAGTATCTTCCCCATGAGTAGACCATGGAGAATCGAATATTCCGGTGCGCTTTACCATGTGATGTCACGGGGCAATGAACAAAATCCTATATCCCCCGGATAATGACGACAGAATACTATTCCTGGATTTGATGGGTAAAACTGTGGAACTGTTTAACATTGAGATTTATGCTTATGTTCTCATGACAAATCATTACCATGTCCTGTTAAAAACAAATGAGAGCAACTTATCCCGAAGTATGCAATGGTTTGGTGCTACCTATACCAGGCGATTTAACCTTCGTCATAAAAGGAGCGGTCATTTATTCCAGGGTCGGTTTAAAAGTTTTTTAGTCCAGAGTGATGGCTATGTATTGAGGCTCTCCTGTTATATTCACCGGAATCCGTTACGGGCAGGAAGGGTTGAAAGATTGTCAGAATATAGATGGAGCAGCTATCTTACCTATGGGTATAACCAAAAAGCGGAAGACTGGCTTAATACCAAATTTTTGTTTTCTTTATTCCAGGGAAGCCAGAAAGAGAAATCTCAGGCATATCGGCGAATGGTTCAGCAATATTCCCTTGAAGAGAAGAACACACTTGAAGACTTGCGACATGGGCTCGCCTTTGGAAGCCACTCGTTTATAAATGAAATGCGGGACAAATATCTCCCGGCCGAATTAAACCGGGAACAACCAGAACAAAAAAGATTGAAGCAATCTTTAGATATAAAAGGACAATTAGCAAAAGCTGCCTCACTCTTAGGATATGCTGATGGATGAGATTATACCTTCTACTTTACCCCAATATATAGAAGTTACAAGGAAAAATTGGCCCTGGTCACCATCAAGATACCAACTGCTGCGTTGACTGAGGTCGTTACTCCACAATTTCCAGGATGCTTCTTTTTTGCTCTTTTGCTGCTGCACAGGATAAAATAATACGCATGGCCTGGGCTGTTCTGCCTTTTTTACCAATGACCTTTCCAAGATCTTCTTTTGCAACCCGTAATTCCAGGACAAGGGTCTGCAGGGTATTGATTTCCTGTACATCAACCTGATCCGAATTATCAACCAATGCTTGTGCCATGTATCTGATCAACTCTTTCATAACCTGTCCTCCTTTTTATATAACAGTATTGAGATGTGGCTTGTTAAGTAATAACTACCGAGTTGTCACAATTTCCATATGGGCAGTGAATATATGTGTCTGCATCCTGATCATTTTTCCAGTCCTTTTCATCAATAAGGTACTTGAACTGATATTTTTTGTTTAAATCAAGGTCAATGGTTGCAGCGAATGCACCGTTTTTATAAGATTTCATGGGATTGGCATCTTTATTCCATTTGTTAAATTCGCCAACCACATGTATTTTCTGTGCACTGCCATTGGCTTCTTTTGGAACCCGGAAAGTTACCCGGCATAAGCTTTTTGTTTTGAGATATTGTTTTTTAATGCTCATGGATATCCTCCTTATTATTGTTTTTCTCCAGTCCAATCCAATCAAGTCCAATCCAGTTAATTAGCAACTACCATGCCATTATTCTTTTAAGGGCCATAGAATGATTTAATTAAAGTATAGTATTGAAAAATCAATAACTTGTATTTTATATTTTTTTAAAAAATGAATTTAATGAATATAAATGGTGCCGGGAACTGATAAAAAATATCATTCCTTAACAGTTTTTATCATCATCTTTAAGTACACTGACATCAATTTTATTTCTTAAAGAATCTAAAGTTTCAGATATCGCAGCTCCTCGTACTTTTGCTTCTTTTCTGATCCAGTTCATCACCCGCCACAGTGTCTCGACCCTCATCCCATTTGAGGTTAAGGTCAATGTTGATCCACAGGAGCAATTAGAAAATGAAACAGTACCTATAGGTTTGTCTGGAAACCGATCTTCTTTTGTCACATCATAGGACCTTAGTGAACCAACTTGCTTTGTATTTCTAAGATACTCTGAGAAAGAATCATAGTGTTTCCCGCAACAAAAACACTCTTTTGGGAATTTTTTAGAAAGAAAATCTTTCATCAATTCAATAACATCATCTTCTTGCATAAGTAATCCCATCTTTTAAAAAATTGACTACTTGTGTAATAGCAAAACAGATTATTGCTGTAAATAGGTAAAAACCCCTATTTTTTCAATAATTTTCAGTTTTTGTGGATTTAAAAAAAAGGGTGGAAAGGCAAGTAAATATAAAAATTGTTAGTTTTGAAACCTTACCATTGGAATGGAGTATAGGTGAGTTGGTGACATCATAATTAAATTCATAAAGCTAATTCGCTTTGCTTGCTGAAAACAACGCTAAATTACCGCCTCCAACAATTTTTTCTTTTTCAACATATAGATTGTTTGCTTTTATCAATGGTGGTAGTCCTTTATTTTCAAGAAAATCTTGATGGTTTTTAAAATGCTCTCGTCCAGCAATCCTTTCAAAAAAAAGTATATTTAGTTTATAAAACCAGCCTTTTGGAAATCGGATAGGACCAGGATGAAAATCAACAATCAGCAGTCGCCCATTTGGTTTAACTACCCGTTTCATCTCATGTATTATTGGGGATCGGATTGAATTTGGCATTTCATGTAAAGTTAACATGGCAATGACAAGATCGAAATGATCGTCTGAATATGGTAGCTGTGATGCATCCCCTAATAAAATATGCGCTTTTTCCCCAAGTTTTTTTGTCGCAACTTTGGTCATTGAAGGGGATAGATCAATTCCATAAACTTCACATCCTGAATTTTTGAAATGTTTCAGGTTTTCGCCGGTACCACATCCCACCTCAAGCACACGCATGTCTTCTTCTGGAAGAGCCATTTTCAACATTATTTTTCTTACTGCTACAAGAGATGGTCCTGTAAATGAGTCATAAAATTTTGCTAAATTTTTATATGGGTCTTTAATCATTTAATCACCTCAATATAAATAGATCTTCAAAATCTTAAATAATATTTTTTATGATTATCAAAAAGGGTATGATGATTCAAGCGGAGGTAATGAAAATCCTAATCCTCTTTTCTGTTTAAAAGCCTTGCATGATTTACTATATTCCCGCCCGCCAAAATGACTTTTGATGTTGACCTTGCCGCACTCACGTCATTTAAAATCATTTAAAATACTATACAAAAAATGTAATAAGAATGTATTAAATCGGATCTATAAGCAAAAAAGGCTTTCAAGCTGAAACCTGAAAACCCTTGATATAAGTGGCGCGCCCGGAGAGATTCGAACTCCCGACCCCCTGATTCGTAGACAGATTGCCGCCATTTTCACACATCCTTAATGCACGGCAATCTCCTTTATAATGGGGGTTCTTAGTTTCTGACTTTTTCCAAAATTTGAATGATTTTCCACATTTTACAAAAAAAGCGCAAGACTAAACGCAAGACCTGAATGTAAAAACTAAAATACTATATTATTTTATTATAAAGCTCTTATTCATTAGAATAAGGGTTTTTTTATTTCATCCTTCCATCTCTTTTATCTATTAAATTCACAAAATAATATTACCCCTCAATCGATAATTCATCAAAAAAGTCGTTTTCTACCTGAACCATTAAAAAGGATGTGGTTTTCTAAAGGCGATTAAAAATTAAAAAAAAGGAAGAAAGGATGCAAAAATTAATAACTAATAAATTTTTTAAAAGAGGAGGTGATAAACATGACCGCATAAAAATAAAAATAGACAATTTGTTTTCGCAAGTGGCTTGTCTCCATAGTGGTGGCAAGCTTTTGTTATTTAACCCAGTCAAAAAGAAAGGAATTATTAAAATGACTGAAGAAAAAGTTAAATCGAAGACTCCAAGACCCAAAAAGGTCAAGGACTTTGACAAAATGGCAATGGTTGCACCGGCTTTGAGCAGCGATATATTTCAGCCCAGAGTATCCGGTGAAAATGAAAATCAGAATAGTCTTACAACGGATTCAACTGCTATTACAGAGTTCAGTTTTGTAATGAACCATGAATACTCCCATCAAATTATTAATGGGGTCAGGAAGAAATTTAATCTTGAGAAGCTGATCAAATTAAAAGAGAAAAATCCTAAAAAATATCTGGAAGAAGTAAAAAAACAGGTTGATGAAGTATTTTCAGGTATGGAAGCTTTAAATACTCATTCTAATTTGTTTAATGTTAGCCTTCTCATTGCAGGAGGAACTCTTCTTAATGATGTTGAAGATAATTTCAAATCTGGAAAAAAGAAAGGAGGGAAAAAGAAATACATGTCCTGGGTTCGAGCGAATTTTGGACATGATCGAATGAGATATTTTCAACATGCAAAACAGCTTGCCAACATGGGCGAGTTTGCTCAAAAGTATGCAGCTTTAGGTAAAAATCGGTTGCTTGAGTTTGATCGTTTGAGAAAAAAACTCAAAATATCCCTTGAAGAATTGCTTAAAGCCCACCCATTTATTGATCTTATACATGATCTTGATGGATTACTTTTTAAAGAGCATGTGGATTCAATCATCACACACTATAGGCTAAAGGATTCTGGTATTGACAATATTCTTTTTGAGCAGGCAAGTCTTACGGCTGCCATGCTGCATAAATCAATAAAAGTTAAAATGGTTAAAGACATTAAAGTCTGGCTTGACCAGTTCGAGAACCAAGAAAAAAAGCAAGTGGCTTTCGGTCATTTTCTGTTAAACAAGCTGGCTTATCCTTATAACAAGATTGGGTTTGAAAAACCTCCTGAGGAAACCAAAGAAAGCCTTAACCGTCTTCTGGGGAGAGTTCTGGGGTTCAATGATTCGGGAAATCTTGAAAATGAAGATTGGGTGAATTCTCAAAAAAGTAAAATTGAACCTGATATTATTGTTAAGGCTCACAATTTTATTCTAAACCTTGCAGAAAAGTTCAGCATTAACCTTGAAGAGGATGATCAAGACAATAATAATAACGATGAAAATGAAGGAGGCACAAATGACAAAAATTCTTAATGTAATTGCAGATATCAATATTATTCCTCACTACTTCAATATTACAAGAAAAAAAATGAGGGTTCTGGTTTCTTACTTTTATGGCAAAGCCCTGATTTACAAACTTGTATATGAATACAGGGAGGAAATGATTGAAGATCTGTATCTTGATTGTGGGGCCTATTCAGCCCAGAATGACAATATAACATTATCAATTTCTGAATATATGAAATATCTGCTGATGTTTGGACAGCATTTTGATCATACCTTTAATCTGGATGATGATTTTCTTAATCCAGACCATAATTTCAATAATCAAGTTTTCCTGGAGAATGCTTTGCCTGAAGGATTTAGGAGACCAATTCCGGTCATTCATGATTCTGATGACCCTCTGGGTGAGATTGAGATATATGTCGATCAAGGTCACGATTACATCGCTGTCGGTTCAAATAAGAAGCTGAGT
>Ga0233447_1000221_pt1 | contig 72649 bp, 64 predicted proteins | sample SI_124_October20_3_FD_183014 | JGI IMG/M metagenome (GOLD analysis project Ga0233447, IMG submission 183014) | Seawater microbial communities from Saanich Inlet, British Columbia, Canada - SI_124_October2016_135_MG | ecosystem: Environmental > Aquatic > Marine > Inlet | place: Canada: British...
AAGCCTTTTATGTGGACTAAGACTGCAGAAGAAATTTTAGAGAAAATAGAAAGACTATGTACAAAAGTTGTCAACGGTAATAATTACACAGCGAACTTATGAGACACTACACTAGCTCATATATTTTTTCAATTTGGGAACAAATATAAACATTATTATACAGATAATAAATGCTCCAATTCCAAGTTTTAAAAATAGGTTAGAATAGATATGTAGAGATGCTCCAGGGTCACCAATATCACCTTTAGGTACACTTGCCAAGGCAGCTACAAATCCTCCCAATGCCATTGCAACGGCAGAAGACATAAACCAAGCTCCCATTACAAATCCTATCACCTTTTGAGGCACAAGTTTAGTAACCATAGCAAGACCCAGGCCGGATATAAGAAGTTCTCCGACACTTTGGAATCCATAAGTTATAATGAGCCAGTTTCCTGAGATCAAATTTTTTGATGTAGCAAAATATTTTATTGCGAAAGGAAGTGTTAAAAAGCCTAAAGAACAGAGGAACATACCAAATGCAAATTTTGTTGGCATAGAAAAATCCTTACCTTTCTTGCCTAAGCGTGTGTAAAACCATGCCAGGATAGGGCTTCCCAGCATTATCCAGAATGGGTTTAATGATTGAAATGATGGACCGGGCACAGTTAAACCCAATATCGTACAATCTGTGTTTCTAATTGCAAAAAGGTTCAGTGAAGTAGGCATCTGTTGATATAGAACAAAAAAGAGAATTGCTTCTACTATTAACACAGTGCATACAATATAATTATTTCTCTCTTTGGTGTCTTTAGCATTGATTATAAATTTAAATAATATTCCAAAAGTAAAGATAAGTGATATTCCTAAAAGGATGTTTGTAACTATTAGATGAGTTAACAGCCACCTGCATACAAAAGTCATAACGACTAGTAATACAAGGATATATAATAATTTTAAACGTCTTAATGGTTTGAAATCCGCCGCTGAACCAATGTCTTTTAAGATTGGTTTGAATATTAAATAGGCAATAATAGCTATTATTAATCCGATGGAACAAATTAAAAATGCCGAACCGAAACCATATCTAACTTGAAGTATAGGACAGAGTATTTGTGAACAAAATGAGCCAATGTTAATTGCCATATAATACATAGTAAATGCACCGTCTACCCTGTGGTCGTTGGGGTCATATAACTTGGAAATAAGGCTTGAAGGATTTGCTTTGAAAAGCATGTTTCCAGCAACAATTATTGCTAGCGCATAAAAAATTGTTGTGTTAGGGTGATAGGATAAAAGGCCGTAACCTATAGCAAGAACAATTGCACCCAAGAGCATTGTTCTTTTGGTCCCTAGTACCCTATCTCCAATATAGCCACCAATACTAATAAAAGCGTATACAAGTGCAGCAAAGCAACCAAACGTGATAGTTGCTATGGAATCGGAAAAGCCTAAATGATTAATAAAGTAAATGACAATCAGGGCTTGCATTCCGTAATAACCGAAACGCTCCCATAATTCGATGAAGAATATTAATGCAAAAGGTTTACCCGGCTTATCTACACCCTGATGTTGCACATCTGTCATTTTTCTTCTCCTTTTTTGATTAAAGCAAAATTTAGAAATTTATCCGATAACCTTTAAACATAAGGGGAAATTATTGATTGATAGGAATTTTGATTTTTTGCTTTGATACTAAAATACTTCAGGGTGGTAGTAACGCCAACTTTATAACATAAAAACTGTCAATTGCCCTTCATTTAATGCCCTATCGGTGGAAAAAAAGTAGCGGGACATGACACAAAAAGCTAGAAACGGCATACATAACTCCTATGGCTGAGATTCATATTTATCAGAAATTTGCCAAAAAAATGTCCATAGGAATGTATTGTGTATCAAGGATGAAATCGATATCTCCATCCACGACAATGCCTGGAGCATCCCTCGCTTTCGACTCAGTCCAAAGATTACAGTGTTAAGAAAACTGAGCTGCAGATTGTCCAAATAACAATGAAATCGTTGTAGCCAGCAAAATAACAATTGGCATTAACAGAAATATTATAACAAGCGAGCTTGGCGTAACTTTAAAGAGAAACAATCTGCTACAAAAATCTTTAATCAATTCTTGATTTTGTGAACTATAAATCATAATTAAAGCCGTAATACAAGGAACGAACAATCCAACAAGTCCAACAAACAGGTATTTTATCATTCCTTTCGAAATTTGTTTACAAATTGATTAATAGCCTGAACTTTGAGTTAGTCTTTTGCGATTTTTGAAAAATCGGCAGTTATTGATCAGTTGATGCAAATGTATCATACAATTATTAAAGGGAACGCTAATGGGACAGCATTAGTCAAAGCTGCCCAATATAAATCAGGCCTAACCCTCTTAAATAGTGCTTTTATCTGAATTGTAGAAATTTCATGGGATTTTTTCGCTTACCCTTATCTCCCATAAATTTTACAACTAGAGTAAAAAACCTCCATCTACTACTAAGTCCCGGCCTGTCATGTAAGATGAAGCTTCGGAAGCAAGAAAATGAGCTACAGAACCTATCTCTTCGGCTTTACCCGCTCTTTTCATGGGAACTTTTTTAGCAGCTTCCTCCCACCATTGTGCCAGATCTTCTTTTTCCCTTTGTTTATTGAGGTCTGAAGGGATCATATTGGGGCTGATACTATTAACGCGGATATTGTGCTTAGCGAGCTCTTTACCCATACACTGGGTTACATGAAGAAGAGCTGCCTTTGAAGTGCCGTAGGATATATTTGATGCTCTGTATGCCCCTGCAGAATTGATATTAACGATTGCCCCAGACTTTCTTTCTTCAATTAAGCTTTTTGCAAAAAGTTGAGAAAGATAGAATGCACCAAAAAAATTGCAGGCCATCACCTCATCGAAGGTGTTCTCGTCAATCTCTAAAAAGCGTCCCATACGTAAAATTCCAGCATTGTTTACTAAAACATCTAACACGCCCACCTTCTCTCGAGCCTCTTTAATTAAACGTATTCTGTCCTCTGCAAGAGAGACATCAGCCTGAATCAGAACTACATCCTCAGAACCCAAGTTCACTAGAGCCTTGCTGGCCTCTATGGCGTCGGACCGATAGCTTATAACTACTCGATAGTTATGTTGAAGAAAGACTCTAGCAATCCCCAAGCCAACGCCTCGTGTTCCCCCCGTAACTAGAACTGATTTTTTCATTAAACATGCTCCTCTGTCTTGTTTATTTTTTTTTATTGTAAGTCTTTCAGTTAGTCTATACATTATTTTCAATTGATAGGAATTTTGATTTTTTGCTTTGATACTAAAATACTTCAGGATGGTAGTAACGCCAACTTTATAACGTAAAAACTGTCAATTGCCATTCATTTAATGCCCTATCAGCGCAGGTATCTCCCCCGATAGGGTATCGGCGGAGGAAAAGTAGCGGAACACATAACCCCTATGGCTGAGATTCATATTTATCAGAAATTTGCCAAAAATTTATCCATAGGAATGTATTGTGGATCAAGGATGAAATCGACATCTCCATCCAAGACTACGCCTGGAGCATCCCCCGCAAACTTCCTCCTGTGTATGAGTGGTCAGTTCAAGTATACGTTTCTGCGCGCAGCAAGGGCAGAACAATCTTTGATGACAGGAAAACGGAACGCAGTATTCTTTACCGCAGTCGGCGCAACGCACACGGGCAATCCCCTCCCGCAATCAACATTGTATGGCAGTTGCAAATATTTAGCCATGGTTAAAACTCTTCTAATTCATACTTTTTCTTAATTTGCTCCTAAGGGGCTATTATTGCTGTTAACTTTGCCTAACCCGAACATTTCAATTTGAAAATTTGAGAAAAGTTTATAGATTTCTATGTGCGGGAACCTTTCCACGCAAAGAAACTTAGAGCATGAATAATGGGGTAAAAATATGAATATTGGGGTTTTTGGCGGTACATTTGATCCCCCGCATAACGGGCATATAAATTTAGCTGAAACAATAATTGAAGGCACAAATATAGATAGAATTATTTTTATTCTTTCTGCAGTACCGCCTCATAAGCCAGACTTGCCTATTTCATCATTTCAACATAGGATGAATATGTTGCAGCTTGCTATTGCTGGAATAGAAATATTTTCCACTTCGAACATTGAGCATAGACGTTTGCCCAAGCTGTCATATATGTTTGATACAATGCTTGAACTTGAATCTATGTATGATCAGGATAACCTCGTACTAATCATTGGCGGAGACAGTTTAAATCAACTCCATTTATGGTATAAAGGGAAAGCAATCAGTGAAAGATGGCAAATTCTTACATATCCTAGAGAAGGTGAAAATGTGATGCTTAAGGATTTGAAGAAAAACTGGTCATCTAGAATGGCCGAAAAGCTTTTAAAAACAATTGTACCTATGCCTATTTTCCCCATATCGGCAACTAATATTAGAAAGAAAATTATTAGCAAAGAAAAAATTAAAGATTTAGTAAAACCTGAAGTATTGGATTATATTATCGGTAATAATTTGTATAAGCCCTAACTTAAGATGAGGAAATTGTATAATGGTTGAACAGCAAGCTATTAGTCCAGAAGATTTGGCAAAATATTGCGTCACAATAGCAGAAGATAAAAAAGCAGAAGATATTGCAATAATAAAAATTAGTGATGTCTCGTTAGTCGCCGATTACTTTGTTATTTGTACTGGAGGTTCTCAACCACACATTAACGCTATCGCAGAATGGATGCGTAGAAAAGTTCGTCAATCTTTTGATATCAGGCCTTTGGCAATAGACGGCAAGGCTAGCAGTCAATGGATTGTTATAGATTATGGTAATATGATAATTCATATATTAAGTGCTGAAGCAAGAGAAAAATATAAGCTTGAAGATTTATGGGGAGATGCAGAAAGAATTGAAAAAATTCTTACAGACAGGTTAACTTGTAATATGAATTCAGAATAATAATGATGTCAAATCGGTAGAGATAAGTTATGGATACTGAAAAATATAAAAAATGGGATGAGTTTGACTGGGAACTGGAATTTCAGAATGAGGATAAAAAGATAAATGCTTATGCTGGTAAACTTTCCAGTTTTCTAGATTTGCCAAATGAAACTGAAGCAATATGGAAACATCTTAACCATGCTCCTTTAAGTTCGGCTTTGTCATGGATGGAAACAGATTTTTTGTTAGATGACGATATTGACGAAGAATTCTTTTTTGATGATATAGAAAAGAAAGGTAATTCGGATTTATGCTTGAAGCTGGGCGGGCTTGCATCCGAGTTTAGCAGGATAATTGCGACATCGGATAACAATGAACATGTTGCTTCAGGGTTGCGTGTTTTATGTCTCTACGGAGATATAATGTCTAAGACACTAGACATTATTGAATTAGAGGGAAATGAAATTCCCGCATTGAAGACAGCTTTGAGCAAAAGGATTATGGCTAAAATTAATCATTTGATTGGCTGGCTTAATAAAATCATTAAGAACGATCCTATAAATGCAAGGATTATTAAAAATCAAATAGTGGAACTGCTTAAATACAGAGAGAAAATCTTAGATATTCGTTACAAGCATGAATCAGCCAAATGAAACATATTTTTCAACTCTCTGAAAAAAGTAACAAAGAAACTTCCTTTTTACTCGAAAAACTCAATCTTTTTAAAGATGAATTTCTTAAACTTGACTTTCTTCAATGTTTTTCAGGAATTTGTCTGGCTGTAGTTGGAATACTGTTTATTTATAGTTCTGGCCAGCAGATTGGGGGCAGCATGGTAAGTGCCTGGGAAAAACAGATAATTTGGATAATATTAGGGACATGTCTTTGGTTTTTTTTAAGCTACACAAATTATAGAATTTTAGGGCTCCTATCTCCTGGCCTCTACGTTTTTTCAGTCATTTTACTTATATTAACTCTCATTATTGGTACAAAAGTTTATGGAGCGGTACGTTGGTTAAGTTTGGGTGGCATGCAAATTCAACCTTCTGAATTTGCAAAGATATCAACCCTTCTTTTAGCTGCGCGGATTGTTTCGCTTCGCACATTCAAAATTAACAATATCTCTCATTTAGCCGCTCTCGGTTTTATTGTGCTACTGCCGTTTCTGTTAGTGCTAAAACAACCAGATTTAGGCAGTTCATTAGTTTTTCCTGTTATACTTGCGGCAATAGTTTTTGCTGCCAGACTTAGTTGGAAGTATATAATTATATTTATTTTAGCAATTACGATTTTTGTTCCAGTGACTTACCCTTTTTTGAAAGGGTATCAAAAAGAGAGAATTCTTGTCTTCTTAAACCCAGACCGAGGCACTCAAGGGCAAGGGTGGACAAGTCATCAAACTATATTATCAGTTGGTAGTGGTGGGCTTTATGGAAAAGGCCTAACGCGCGGCACCCAGAACGTGCTAGGATTTCTGCCCAAAAGTGTTTCAAATTCAGATTTGATTTTTTCTGTGATTGCGGAAGAATCAGGTTTTTTAGGGGCGACTGTTTTGTTGTTTTTGTATTCCCTCTTGTTATACACGATGCTTAGGACTGCATATTTTGCTCGGGATAAATTTGGATATTTAACTGCCATTGGTATTGCTGCGCTGTTTTTTGAGCATTCTTTTATTAATATAGGAATGAATATTAGACTTATGCCAATCACCGGTTTGCCTTTACCACTTGTTAGCTACGGAGGGTCATTCATGATTACATCTCTTATATGCATGGGTATTCTTCAAGCAGTATATATGAGTAGGAAAAAACAATAAAAGAAAAAGATAAAAAAAGTTTTCCCTTTTTTAAAGGACTATACATTAATGAGATATCGTAAGCTTGATAAACTTGGGCTTGAAGTTTCAGCGCTTGGCTTTGGAGCAATGAGGCTTCCCACGAACGGCAACGAAGGAAATATCAACGAGGGATATGCAGCTGAGATAATGAGTTATGCGTTTGATAACGGAGTCAATTATGTAGATACAGCGTATCCATATCATGGAGGCAGCAGCGAGACTGTTGTTGGCAATGTTTTAAACAATGGATATAGAAACAAAGTATTTCTGGCAACAAAATCTCCCACCTGGGCAACTGATACAACTGAAGATTTTGATAAATACTTGAATGAACAGCTTAATAAACTACAGGTTGACCATATCGATTTTTATCTGTTGCATAACTTGCACTCAAAAGTTTGGGATAAAATTAAAAATCTCAATGTACTCGAATGGGGTCAAAAAACTATTGCAGATGGGCGAATAAAATATTTTGGATTTTCAATACATGATTCTTTCGAAGTTTTTAAAAATATTGCAGGTGCATATGATTGGGATTTCTGCCAAATTCAATATAATTATATGAATGAAGATGTGCAAGTTGGTACCAAAGGGCTACAATATGCGGATGCTAGACAACTTCCAGTTATAGTTATGGAGCCTTTGCTTGGCGGAGCACTTACTCACTTTTCTCAGCAAATTCAAAAGGTGTGGGATAAATCAGGATACGAACCTGTAAATGCTGCATTTCAATGGCTTTGGAATAAGCCAGAAATAAGTTGTGTTCTAAGCGGGATGAGTTCACTGGAACAAGTAAAACAAAATATCCAAAGTGCTAATTCTTCCGAAATAAATGCATTGGGAAACAAGGATATTGATTTTTTTGCCAATATTGTTTCTGAGCTAAAAAAAATAGACCCTATTCCTTGTACAAAATGTAAATACTGTATGCCATGCCCTGTTAAAATTGACATTCCTGGGCTGCTGGAAATGTACAACGCATCAAAGGTCTATAAAGGAACGCAAGATTATTTAAATAAAGTCCTGTATACAAATACGATCCCTGAAGAAAACAATGCTAGTGCATGTATTAAATGTAAAAAATGTGAGGCAAAATGTCCTCAAAATATTTTGATATCAGAATGGATGCCTAAAATACATCAGAAACTATTAATGGAACCATAAGAACTCGACATAAAAAACTTAATACATTTCTTATATTGTATCTAGCAAAAAATATTATTTCGGCTATAATTGCTCCTGTCGCTATATATATTGTTTATATGCAACTTTAAACTCGTTTTGATGTCTTCGTTGAATTGCAGGAGGTAGTGTAATGAAAAAATTGGCAGTTGTAGCAATTGGGGGTAATTCCCTAATAACAGATAAAGAGCACCAATCCATTAGCGATCAATATAAGGCTGTTTGTGAAATTGCTTGCCATATAGCAGACCTGATAGAAGACGGATATAATGTAGTTGTTGGCCATGGGAATGGGCCGCAGGTTGGATTTATTTTAAGAAGGGCAGAAATAGCGGCAAAAGCAGGTCGTTTGCATCCCATTCCTCTGGTAAATTGTGATGCAGATACTCAAGGCGCAATGGGATATCAAATTCAACAAGCAATGGATAATGAATTCAGAAAAAGACAGTTAAAAGAGCATCTTAACAGTACCTTTATGAAAGGCGAAATGCTTAAAACAGCTGTTACTGTTGTAACTCAGGTTGCAGTTGATAAAAATGATCCGGCTTTTAAAAATCCTTCAAAGCCTATCGGATCCTTTTATACAGATGAGCAAATGATAGAAATCCGTCAAAACCATCCTGACTGGGATATGATGAATGATGCTGGTCGAGGTTATAGACGTGTTGTTGCATCTCCTAAGCCTATTATGATACTTGAACTGGAGGCAATTGAAATACTATTGAAAGCGGGGTTTTGTGTTATTGCAGCAGGTGGAGGTGGAATTCCCGTTATAAAAACAGAAGATAACCAGTGGATCGGGATTGATGCTGTTATAGACAAAGATTTTGCTACTAGTTTGCTGGCAAATCAGTTGAATGCAGATTTACTCGTTATTTCAACTGGTGTCGAAAAAGTGTATATTAACTTTGGAAAACCAAGCCAGAAAGGCCTCGATAAAATAACAATTCAAGAAGCTAAAAGATACATTAAAGAAGGACATTTCGCGTCTGGCAGCATGCTCCCCAAGGTTCAAGCTGCGATAAAATTTTTAGAGAACGGCGGCAAGGAAGCTGTTATCACTGACCCAAAACATCTCAGAAAAGCAGTATTGGGTCAAGTCGGCACACATATTGTGAAGTAATGAAATATACCTCAAGAGGTAATAAATAATCGCTTCGGGCTACGCTCTGCGAGCTACGCCCCTGACACAGTCGCTTTGCCACATTTTGAGTATAGATATAAGTTTGATCAAGCAGGAAATTTCCATCGAACAAATCTAGTTCATTTGATGTTCATTAAACAAACCTAAAGGAATGAATACATTATGGATAACTATATAATGGTTACAGGCAGTGCTGGATTTATTGGGTACAGCTTAGCTCTTGACCTTTTAAAGCAAGGATACAACGTTATAGGTATAGATAACTATAATGACTATTACCTGCCCGCATTAAAAGAAGCGCGCGGAAATATTTTAAGGAAATATAATAATTTTACTGAATATAAAATTGATCTTAGTAATTATGAAAAATTAGAGGTTGTATTTAAAAAGCACAAATTTTCGTGCATAGTTAACTTGGCTGCGCAAGCTGGAGTAAGGTATTCAATAACACATCCGTTTGTTTACGAAAAAAGTAATGTATCAGCATTTCTAAATATTTTAGAGCTTGTCAGACACTACAATGTTGCAAAACTTGTCTATGCTTCTAGTTCAAGCGTCTATGGCGGTAATAAAAAAATACCATTTTCTGAATCTGATCCAGTTGACAACCCTATTTCACTATATGCAGCAACAAAAAAAGCCAATGAACTTATGGCGCACTGTTATACACATCTATACGGATTTCAATCTGTGGGATTACGTTTTTTTACGGTTTATGGCCCATGGGGACGTCCTGACATGGCAATGTGGTTGTTTGCAGAAGCCATGTCCTACAACAACCCAATAAAGGTGTTTAACCATGGTTATATGAAACGCGATTTTACCTATATTGACGACATCGTAAGTGGTGTAAAAGGAGCAATATTTTCTCCAAAACTCGATCAATATGAAATTTTTAATTTAGGTAACCATAGAACTGAACAACTGATGGATATGATTTCAATAATTGAAAAAGAACTTGGAATTGAATCTGAAAAAGAAATGCTTCCAATGCAAGCAGGAGATGTTCCTGAAACTTTTGCTGACGTTGAAAAGGCGAAAATTAAGCTAGGCTACGAACCCACAACACCAATAACTATCGGTATACCCAAATTCATTTCATGGTTTAAAGAAAACAAGCATCTGGTTGAACGGGTTTACAGGCATCGGAAAAGCTAGCAGAAAGAATCTTCAGCAGTAAAAGAACTCAGATCCGGTGGTTTTCGAGTGCAATGATAATTTTCTTATTGCTACAAAACTCCGACCCAAGAATAATGACTCTTCCAGCTTTTGTGTAATCTTACTTGAATTAACACCTTAAATGGAGTAATGTTTATTCTGTTAATTGCTATAACTTGTATATGGTAAATCAACTTCTTTACTTATAAGTCCAAGTTAAACTCCCCGGTTATTCAGCTGGACTTGTGTTTTATTGGTTGCTTCTAGCAACGGTGATATTGTTTTTATCAGCAAGTAAAAAAGCAGATTCCTGTATGCGTTAAAGAAAGATATGATAGACATGGAAAAAAATGTTTTTGAAGTTCCACCTTCAAATTATGAAATAGAAGAAGTTAAACAGAAGCCTAGTGCTATATACTGGGTTTTTACAATGTTCGGCACTGCTGTTGGTGCTGGTATCCTATACTTACCCATACAGGCGGGTGTTAGTGGGATATGGCCACTGATGATTATTTCTATTTTTATGTTCCCAGTAGTTTATTTCTCGCATAAAGCTATCGTTGACCTGCTTATATCGAACAGACTCCTTAGAGATTATTCTGGTTCAATCAATAAGCATTTTGGTATATTGTTTGGTTTTATCATTAACATGTTTTTTTTTATTGCCTGGTTTTTTTGTTTAACTGCATATTCAATTGGGCTAAATGAAAACATAGGAATTTATTTAGAATATCTGGGAATAACTGCTGACAATCTTGCTAGAACGACATATCTAAGTTTCATTATTCTAATTATTCTTTTCGGAATGATTAAGTATTGTAGGGCGATTTTACTAAAAATAATGTCTGCTTTATCAATGCTATTAATAATATTACTTTTTGGAATATCTGTTTATTTAATACCTCATTGGAATTTGAACCTTTTTCTTGTGATACCAAAAGTTTCTGATATAATCATTCACATTTTGTTAATCATCCCCTTACTTGTAATGTCATTTGTTTTTTTCCCTGCAATGTCAGCAATGGTCATTGCCTACAGGCGAAGTTATGATGTTGATCAAACTTCGGAAAAAAGATTAAAGAGGATTGTTTTTCATTCAACTTGGCTCTTATTGGTCTTTGTTCTCTTTTTTGTTTTTTCCTGTGTTTTATCTGTTCCTCAGGAAGCATTTCAGGCAGCCCTAAAACAAAATATTAATTGTTTAACACTCATTAGCATGAAATTTAATGAGGCGGGTCCTTTGGCGGGCATTGGTACTCTTATCGGACTCGCAGCTCTTATTACGTCATTTATTGGTGTCTTTTTTGCAGTAAGCGAAAGTTCTCGCCATATAATAATAATAATATGCAGAAGTTGGTTTAAAAAGAAAGTTGACAAGAACAAAGTAGATAACGTTGTGATAATCTTTTTACTGTTATTTTTGTGGGGTCTCACAATAACAAACCTATCGGTAATTGCAATATTCAGTGCTTTGGTTACACCTCTTGTTGCGTTCTTCCTATACGTACTACCAATAGTAATTTTCTATATCAAGCCAAGCTTAAAAATGTATAGAAAACCTATTAACATTGTTGTTTTTTGTGTAGGCATACTTTTGCTATTTTCGTTTGAGTTAGGAAAACTGTTAGGAATGTTATTCAAATAAACGTTAAATATAAGAAATGCTACAATGAGTATATGCTGTTTTGACATTGGTGGAACCTCAATTAAATATGGGATAGTTAATACAGAGGGAGTAATCATAAAAAAGGGTAATTTCGCAACTCCTACTAAAAATTGTAAAAAAACAGTCCCTGAAAAACTTATTGAATATTCAAATGAATTGAAAAAGGTTTATGAGATTGAATCAATAGGTATAAGCACAGCCGGTTATGTTGATAACGTTAATGGTGTTGTTACATTCAATCTTAATCTTCCTGGTTATAGTGGTTGTGAAATAGCCAAGATTATTAAAAAAGGGACAAGCATCAAAACACATGTAGAAAACGATGCCAATGCTGCAGCATTGGGCGAAATGTGGCTTGGTGCCGGGAGAACTCACAAAAGCTTTGCCTGTATAACGATAGGCACTGGTATAGGTGGGGCTATTATATTAAATAGAAAGTTATACGTAGGTTCTCATGGTTATGCTGGAGAAATGGGCGACATTAGAATCTCATCAATCGGTAAAGGATTGGGCATTCAGGCTGCCTTAGATAATTGTGCATCAACTCGAGCATTATTAGAAAATTACAGGAAAATTACTGGGAATAAGCTTAACGGTATTGAATTAATGAAGCTTGTTAAAAACCAAGATCCTGACGCAGTAAAAGCTTATAATGATTTTTTAGGTAATTTAGCAACAGGTATTATCAATGTTGTCAATGTTTTAGATACAGAGGCTGTAATTGTTGGTGGTGGCATTTCAGAACAGGGTGAGTTCTTCTTCAGTAAACTGAAAAAAATGTTCAAGGATAATATATTACCAGTATACAAGAGCGTAAATATAGTAAAAGCAGAACTCGAAAATGATGCTGGGCTGCTCGGTGCATGTTATATAGCAACAAACAACGATTATATTTTACGTTGAGGCTACAAAGATAATTAAATGAGAGATGATTAATAATTGTGAATAAAAAAAGACTTGAATTAACTGATGTTGACCTAATGATATTTGATATGGATGGGGTGATATACATAGGGGCTGAACCTATACAACACGCGGTTGAATCTGTAAAAAAATACTATAACCTGAATAAAAAAATTGCTTTCTTTACAAACAATTCAACCTTGACGGGGCAAGCCTATATAAAAAAACTGGATTGCATGAGTATAAACTGCCATTTGGAACAGATATATACAAGCTCAACTGTTTCCTCAAAAGCTATTACTGAACAATATGGCGAAAAGTCTATGGCATTTGTTGTTGGGGAAGAAGGTTTAATTAAGTCTCTTGAAAACAATAACATCCAAATTTTAAATAATAGATATAATACAGATGAAATTATAAAAAACAATGAAATAAGGTGTGATTTTGTAGTAGCAGGCTTGGACAGGCGGTTAACCTATGAAAAACTGGCAGCAGCAACGCAGCTGATTAATCGTGGTGCTGAGTTTTATGCAACAAACGATGATTCTTCACTTCCACACAAATATGGATTCCTTCCCGGTGCCGGAGCAGTCGTTAGTGCAATATCAGTGGCATCTGGAAGAAGTCCTCTCAAAACTTTTGGAAAACCATCACCGGAAGGCATTATGCAGATCCTGGATTTTTATAAAGTCCCGGCACATAAAGCCGTCATGATAGGAGACAGGCCTGAAACGGATATACTTTGTGCTAAAAATGCAGGAATAAGTTCAGTACTTGTTTTAACTGGAGTAACAAGCGAAAAAGATATTTGCAGTATTCCGCAAAATTTATTCCCTGACATTATTATAAATAACCTGGCGGAACTTTAAATATAGTCCAGCCTATTCTTATTGCGAGGGAGTCACGAAAAAACAATCATGTGATGTATAAATGTTGCGAGAATAAATAATGAATTTATCCATAGACAATACCCTAAATAAACTGCTGAACTACCAGGACCTTTCCCAAAAAGAAGCAGAGTCTGCAATGTCTGAAATTATGAATGGAAATTTTTCAGAGGTTAAGCTTGCAGCCTGGCTAGTAGCATTGCGAATGAAAGGTGAAACTCATTTGGAGATAGCAGCATGTGCGTCTGTTATGGTGAGGTATGCTGAAAAAATATATGCTACGGATAATAATGCTATTGATATTGTAGGAACCGGTGGTGACTGTAAACATACAGTCAATGTATCTACTGCTGCTGCAATAATAGCCGCAGGCGGTGGAGTGACTGTCGCAAAACACGGCAATAAAGCGGTGTCAAGCAAATCTGGAAGTGCCGATGTCTTAACTGCATTGGGATTAAACATTAACATCTCGCCCAAACACATGGAAGCCTGTCTTAATAAAATTGGTCTTGCATTTTTATTTGCACCGCTACTCCATCCTGCAATGAAATATGCTATGACTACCAGAGAAAAACTTGGGATAAGAACAATTTTTAATATCCTAGGTCCTATATGTAATCCAGCAGGAATTAAACGTGCAGTTATAGGTGTCTATGAGCCCAGACTTTGTAGATTAATTGCAGAAGCAGCTAAAAATTTGGGTTATAAACGATTAATGGTTGTTCATGGAAACGACGGCCTGGATGAGATATCTACTACAACGACTTCAAAGATATGCGAGATTAGTAATAATAAAATATTAGAATACGAATTTGATCCTCAAAAGTATGGTGTTGCCAAGACTACTCTCCAGAAAATACGAGGTGAAGATTCCAAATATAATGCAAATATTATAGCAGATATTTTTTCAGGAAAAGAAAAAGGTCCAGTAAAAGATATTATTGTTTTAAATAGTGCAGCAGCATTGATTGTGGGTGGTATAACCAATGATTGGCATGAAGCGCTTGCTATTGCGAAAGAAACTATAAATAACGGACAAGCTCAGAAAAAGCTGCAACAGGTAGTAGATTTTACTCAAAAGATAGAATATGCATAGCTAAATTTAGTTTTTTGAGTGACGGCTATTTATAACATCTATAAACAAATGCTGGAGGGAGATTGCGCCATTCAATTCGTGAAATTTTAATTGAAGAAAAATGTTTTTTTAATGTTTTTTTAAATCGTATACCAGCGGGAAGAATTAAGCCTTGCAAATAAGCGAATGTTGTGAAACAAGCGCCAGGACCTAATACATCCAAAATAGCATTTAGAAGATCATCTTGAAGTTGTGCCGGAAAAGAAGCCCACGGAAGGCCGCAGATTATAACATCAACAGAATCAATTTTTTCCAGCTTTACCATAGCACTTAATTTAGTGGCATTTTCGTTATAAATTTTAACCGAAGGAAATTTCTGTTTGAACGTATCATAAAATTCCCTGTTTAATTCTACTACAAAAAATTTTGAATCAGCTCTTTTTATATTTAAAACATGAGAGGTAAAAACGCCTGTTCCTGGCCCTAACTCAATAATTGCAGAAGCTTTTTTAAGACCTATATCAGAGGTTATCAGTTTTGCTAAAAATGGAGAGCTCGGAAGAATAGCACCAATTGTACCGGGAGATTTAATAAAATTTTTAAGAAATTTAACAGCTGACATAAAATTTACCCTAGATTTCTTTGGCGGAAATCCTTCCGCACAAATAAATCTATTAACTTTTATCAATTTTTCAAATTGAAAAAAGAGCTAGAGTACATTTAAGAGCAGCAATAGGTTGAAGGGTAACTTATATTTTCTAATATCCACATCTAAGAAGCTATTACAATACTAAACCGCATTTCTTTTCTTTCCTTAATTTGAAAAAACGATAAAAATTAATAGATTGATTTGTATGGAATGGTTTTTACATAAAAATCTAGTCATGTAAAAACCTATGCGCTTAAGCTTGTTTGTAAAAGGAGATGCTATGTCTAAAATATATATTTTTATTGCTATGTTGCTGAATGGCTTTACCCTTTTAGGTTCTGAAAGCAGGGTTGCATCCACTGAGTCTTTTGTGCAGCTTCTAGGCAAAGGCGGCCCCGTAATGTTACCTCTTTATGGGCTTTCTTTCGTTGGGTTATGCTTAATCTTTTACTATTTATTTACCCTTAGAATAGAATTACTGGCTCCTAAAGAGTTTATAAATAAAGCTGAGGACGCTCTGATTGATCAGGACTATGAAATACTTGAAGACATATGCAGTAACAATAGCTGTATGTTGTCAGGTATACTTGAAAACGGTGTGAGTTTAGCAAAAAAAACAAAGGATTACTCTCTTATTAAAGATTCAATCGAAGATGAAGGTGCGAGGCAGGGTAGTTTATTGTGGCAGAGAATTCATTACTTATACGACATAGCTGTTATTGCCCCAATGCTTGGACTGTTAGGTACAGTGTTAGGTATGATGAAGTCATTTATAGGACTCCAGTCAGAATCAGCAATACCTCAGCAGACACAGATAACAAGTGGAATTTCAATGGCTTTAATTACAACTGCCGTTGGACTTGTTATTGGCATTATTGCTATGATAATTTATTCTTATTTTAGGGGGCGACTCACAAGACTAATTGCTGAGATGGAGTACCGCTGTAGCAAACTACTAATTTTAATGAACGATGTAAAATGAATTTTAGAAAAAAAATAAATCACACAACTGCGAGCTTTCAAATGACTCCTTTAATAGATGTTGTGTTTCTCATATTAATTTGGTTTATATCTGCATCAATTTATGCCAAATGGGAAACAAAAATCAGCGTAAAAGTGCCTACAGCTAAGACAGGTAAATATTCTAAGCGTTTTCCTGGAGAAGTTATCATCAATATCTCGAACGATGGAAAAATCTTCATGAACTCAATTCAGGTTTCAAACCAAAGGTTAACGAAGCTTCTGAAAGAATTGACAAAAGTTTTCCCATCTCAGTCTGTGATTATCAGAGGAGATAGAAAAACCCCGTATGAAGATACGATAAAAGTGTTGGATACCTGCAAAGAATCTGGTATTAATCTTATTTCGTTTGCAACCGTACCGCAGGATCAAAATAAAGACGAGTTAATCTAGTGAACAAAAATATTGAAACTTAAGCTCTGAATAGTACAAGTAACAGGAGTTGGTTGCTATATCAGGCGAATCTCTATACAATAACTTAAGCAAAGGATAAACATGCTAAAAACCCCAGTGAACTATGGACTAATTATTATTGACATGCAAAATGATTTTGTAATGCCTGGATCACCGTTTAGAGTTATCAGTGCCAAGGCAACACTGCCGGCTATCAATAAAACATTGAAAGCATTTAGGAATAAAAAATTGCCGATATTTCATGTTGTAAGAGAATATCGATCTGATGGAAGTGATATTGAAATTACAAGACTTAATAATTTTTTAGAACGTGAAAAAACGGTTGTACCTGGCACAATAGGATGTGCAATTGTAGATGAATTAAGGCCTATACCTGGCGAGTATCGCATTGTGAAAAACAGGTTTAGTGCTTTTATGAATACCGAACTAGACTTTATGCTAAGACGGTTAGGCATTACACATTTGGTTATTTGTGGAACACAATATCCAAGTTGCATAAGATGTACTGTTTTTGATGGTGTTTCTTATGGATATCATGTAACGCTGCTTACGGACGGGACATCTGCTCAAACACCTGAAATTGCTGAATCAAACATAAGAGATATTCAAGGCATAGGCGTTGAATGCTGTATTGTTGCAGCTTTTTTGAAAAAACTAAAGTTAAATTCGTAAATCCAAAACTCAAGTGCAACCTTGCTAGTCTATAAGAAAAAACATCATTTACTTCAGCATGAAAAAGTTATAAAGGTTGCACTTGGCACTTGAATGTAGCTGTTCTTTTTAAAACTATAGAATTTAATTTCTACATGTTTAGATTAATGGGTTTTCTGATTGCTGGCAGTATGGATCAGAGATGCTTGCTGTTTCTTCTTAGGTATTGTGATAGTATTTTTATCTAATAATAGCTTAAACTGGCAGCCCGTATTGTGATTACAGTCTGTAGTAAGAACACCTTCAAGCAATTCTGCATTTGAGATAGCGCTGACAAGTCCAAATAGTCTTGCATTACTCAAATGCAAAGTCATATTAGAAATTCTATCAGAAGAATTCTTGAATATGTGTGTTATAGTTTCTGTCAGGGCTCCAGCAATATTATCGTTGATCATGAAAATTACTTTGCCTGTTGTAGCTTCAGTTTTGATGATAATTTCAGTATTTTTAGGAGAACAATGTATCGAATAAGCCAAAATATTACTTAAAATATGAAAAAGGATCTCTCTATCAGTATGCAATGTTTCGGGAAATTTTTCAGAATAAACATAGCTTACTTGTACTTTGTTTTCTGCAGCAGCATAATGATGCAGGTTTATTAATTCTTCAATAAACTTTGATGTTTGAAAATTAGTAATATTTAACTCTATTTCATTTGCCTCGAGTCTGGAAAGTTCATTTAAATTAGAAGTTATATTCAACATATTGTCTGCATGTGCGCGTATTACTCTAATTTTTCTTTCCAATTCTTTATCATATTTGCCTTCATTGATTTTTGCAACAATCAAATTAGAATAGCTGATAATGGGGTTTAGTGGAGAGTGAAGCTCTCCTGAAACTTTTTTAAGAAAGTCTGTTTTTTGTTTATTAGCCGTTTCAGCTTCTAACCGTGATCTTTTCTCTCTCTCATAACTATTTTTCAATTTTACCACAGAATACTGAAGTCGATCTTTCATGTATTTGATAGTTCGATTTAATTCACTGAGCTCGTCTTTACCAGCTATTTTAATTTTTCCTGAAAAATCACCGGATGCTAATTTTTTAGAATAGTCCAGCGTATTTTTTAGCGAAGATAAATGTTTTCTTAAAATATTATATATAACAATAAGAAGGATTATTATTGCTAAAACATATAACAGTCCGGTAATAAATATTAGATACTCTACTTTCTCTAAAATAGATTCAACAGTTCTATGATGAGATAGTGTTGAAAATAAGTAGAAAAGATTAGCTGTAGAAAAAATTAGTGGGACTAATATAATTAAAAGTGCTGGCGTTCTTATCTGTCCCATTATTCGTTTTAATAATAACATTTTTGGACCTATTCTAGATTAGACTTACTCGAGTGGAAGCCTTTTTATACGAATAAATCTATAGCTACTTTGCTATTTGCACAAATAGTAAAATAAGGAAAACCTTGGAATACTTTATTGTTTTTATTACAGGCTTTTTGTGTGGAAATTTTTCCAACAAAGAGATCTAGGCTAGTAAAACCGGTATTAAAGGTGTGTCTTGCTTCATTATAGAAAGAACAATATCTGATCTATTGATTTCTCTTAGTTTCGATACAGCCATTTTTTCAACAATATCAAGTCTGTTGCATTCGCTGCTAATATGTCCAAGAAACAAAAAGCGTGTACTATTTGTTAGTAGTTCGTGGAGGGACGAAATCGTGGTGTCATTACTTAAATGCCCAAAATTGCCAGCAATACGCCGAATAAGCCTAAGGGGCCTGTTTGATGTTTGCAGCAGCTTTATATCATGATTACATTCCAGCACAATAGCATCGCAACCCTTAAGCCGGCATTTTGTTAATCTGTCAAGATGTCCCAAGTCCATTGCAAATCCTATTCTGATGCCATTAGATGTAATTATAAAACCAACTGGATCAATTGCATCGTGTGAAATTCTGAAAGGTTGAATGTCAAAATCGATAAGATTAAAAGGAGAACCAGCATCAAAGATAACCTTTTTCTTGCCTATGCAATTTTTATCCATCAGATACTGTGCGGTATCGTAGGTTGCATAAGTTGGTATATCCAGATAATCTGCTAACACACGTGCTCCTTTTACATGATCTGTATGCTCATGCGTTATCAGGATAGCTTTTATCAAATCAGCAGAAATTCCCAATGTATTTAATCGAGACAAGATTTCTTTTCTACTAAATCCGGCATCTATCAAAACACCATTATTGCCACGGGATATTAGGACGGAATTTCCGGAACTACCGCTTCCAAGTACTGTTATGTTAAAGTCCATTTCACGGGGCCCTAAGTTTATTGCATTAAATAATATTTAATTCAAACCATCTAGACGTGCACGGTGTAAGTATTTTTCATGAGCAGGAGTAGCTTTTGAGGCTGAAGTAGTCAAAAGTTGTTTGCTAAGTGAGAATTTGTTCTATAAACAGAAGCTTTCTCCGCATTATTCCTGCTTTTTGAAAAAATCGTTTCAAAATGTTTACCATATTTTTTAAGGTCTATTTTTCTTGGACGGCTTCCTTTGCCTGCTCCATTTCCTGCCATTTTTCAATGCCTCCATATTACTTAACTGAAAAAGTTGTTTATGTATTATAAATAAGATATGGAATATATATCAAATTGTCATTTTATCAAATGTAAAAAACATGTTTCCAGCAACTTGTGTTTACTTCTAACATTTCATAGAAACTCAATATAAGTATAGTGAATTTTGGGTATTAATCAGGATCAAACTGTTAATTCTCTATCAATAGATAAACGATCATTTCGAAAATCAATTGTAGCGATTAGATTAGTAGGAGTTTATTCGCAAGATTTTCTTGTTCCCATTCTTTTATTTCTTCAAGTGTAGTTGAATCTTCTATTGAGAACATACCGCATTGTGTTCTTCTTAAACCTGCCAATACCGCGCCACACCCCAGCTGTTTACCAATATCATAACATAATGTTCTTATGTACGTACCTTTTGAGCATGAAACAGTAAACTTAACATAGGGCAAATTGATTTTGGTAATTTTCAGATTTTTAATATTGATTTTAACCGGTTCTCTTTCGACTTCTTTACCTTCTCTAGCAAGTTTATACAAACGTTTACCACCAATTTTTTTTGCAGAAACCATGGGGGGGATCTGATATTGTTCTCCAACAAAACACTCACAAACTTTTCTGATTTGCTTCTCGGTGATATAACTCCAATCACTTTCGGTAGTAACTGTCCCGTCTAAATCCTGTGAATCAGTTTCTTTGCCTATAAGCATTGTAGCTTCGTAGGTCTTATCGTCAGAACTCAGTTTTTGACTTAGTTTAGTAGCTTTGCCTAATACTATCACAAGTAAGCCAGTTGCGGCGGGATCAAGCGTTCCACAGTGCCCAACTTTTTTAACGTTAAAACGCCTACGTATTAAATTAACAGCATCGTGGCTTGTCCATTCGATCGGTTTGTCAACCAGTAAAATTCCAGAATCCAGAAAGGGGGCTCGCATAAACTTTTTATATTCTGACATGTTCTTTTCCTTCAATTTTCTAAAATTGTTCTATTTTTCGAAATAGCAAACAAAGATTTAAGTATAGAATTAGCATTTGAAAGCCAGAAATGAGAATAGGCTTGCCTATACCAATTTTTCCAAATAATTTATCCAAGCATCCATACCCTCACCGGTTTTAGCGCTTAGTTCGAAAGTAAAAATACCAGGATTAATCTGTTGGATAGATTGTTGGCATTTTTTAAAACTCCAATCCAGATGAGGAATAAGGTCTGTTTTAGTCAATATAACAATCTGAGCATCAGAAAAAATAACAGGATACTTTACAGGTTTGTCTTCACCTTCTGTTGTTGAAAGGATCGCTATCTTAAAATCTTCTCCCAAATCAAATGCTGCCGGGCAAATAAGATTCCCGACATTTTCTATAAAAAGCAACTGGGTTTTATCGTTTGTAATGGCATCTAAAGCATTGCCCACCTGTTCGGCATTTATATGGCATGAGCTGTGCGTTTCAATTTGAAAAACATTTTGACACTTATCTAACAAGCGTTTCGCATCATTGTCAGTGCTTTGGTCTCCAACTATTACCGAACATTCCAGTTTTCCGTTAAGTTTTTCAAGGGTTTTTTCAAGAAGTGTTGTTTTGCCAGATCCTGGAGACGAAATAAGGTTGACAGTAACAATTCCTTTTGACCTAAGCCATTGCCTGTTTTTTTGGGCAAAAGTATCATTTTTAGCAAGGACACTGTGTTCTATGTTTAAGATTCTTGTCTGCTTATTTGAATGTTCATGTGTATGTTTGTCGTGAGTATGTGTATGAGATCCATGTGGGTGATCATGTTGATGTTCAAAATATTTCTTTTTATTGCCTTCTTGGCATCCGCAATCCAAACACATTATTCTATCTCCAGTGATTTGATTAAAAAGTCTCGGCCTTTAACAAAACTGACATTACGGGAGTTGCATTTACCGCATTTAATAAACGGTATATCTAGGATCGTATCTGACCGACAGTCTGAACATCTTACAACACCCTGTACTTCTTCTATTTCTAAGTTACTGTCTTCAAGAGGTGTGCCTTCAGTGACAATTGGAAACGCAAACTCAAAAGGTTCCCTTTCTACTCCAGAGAATTTGCCCATTTCAACCGTTACAGAAAACACTTTTCTAGCATTTTCTTTTTTAATTATTTCCTCTATTTCATGGACCATAGAATCCGCGAGTGAAAGCTCATGCACTTTATATTCCCTACTTTTTTATCGCTCCAAAAATGTGATCCGTAGTCCGTTTCCATTTATTTTTTGCATAATAATTCTTCATTTTTCTCTCAGTGACGAACCACGAGGCACAGGTTACGTCCTTAGCAAATTCTTGGCAACAGTTCACCTTGTGGAACATCAATTAGCCGTGAACCTCCTGTGACAGTTAACAACTCAACACGTTCGGCTGTAGAAGTTGCATTCCCTATAACAGCTGCCTCGCGACCTTCTGGTGTCTGTTTCCATTTTTTTAGTATTTTGTCAGCTGTATTGCAGTTGCAAATAAGTAACATTCTTCCTTCACAGGCTACATTCAAAGGGTCAATGCCAAAAATTTCAGAAATTGAATCTGTCCCTGGAGATAGTGGGATACTATTGCTTTCAAGTTTAAAGCCAATCTTAGTTTTGGATGCGATTTCGTTTAGCACTGCAGCCAAACCTCCTCTTGTAGGATCTCTCATAAAACGGACATCCTCTCCGAATTCGTGTGCAATCTCTACTAGTTTATAAACAGATGCAGTGTCGCTTTCAGGACCATTTTCGATTTTAACCCCTTCACGCGCAGCAAGGACAGCCATACCGTGATCACCAATTGTGCCGCTTACCAGAAGAGTATCTCCAGGAATAATTTTATTTTTATCCAAATTAAAATTCTCCAACGCTTCTCCGATTCCGGCAGTATTTATATACATCCCGTCACATTGTCCTTTGCCGACAACTTTGGTATCTCCAGTAACGATTTTTATGTTACACTCTTCCGCTGTCTTTTTTATTGTATCAAGCACCACTTGAAGAGTTTCAATCGGAAGGCCTTCTTCGAGAATTAATCCTAGGGAAAGCCATAAAGGTTTGCCTCCGGCAACTGAAATGTCATTAACGGTGCCATGTACAGCTAAATTTCCAATGTCTCCGCCCGGAAATATTAGAGGTTGAACAACAAAACTGTCCGTTGAAAAAACAATCTTGTTGCTGGGATTAGGAAGAAGGGCTGCGTCAGGCAAGCTCTTTAAGGGCCCATCACCAAAACGTGATACGATTTCTTCATCGATTAACTGTGAGGAAAGCCTTCCACCTCCACCGTGCGCTATTTGTATTGTGTTTGTCATAATATTTTAATGTTTCGTTCTTGAGTATTTATAATATGCAGCACAGCTTCCTTCTGAACTTACCATGCAAGGTCCAATAGGATTTAGAGGATTGCATGCTTTGGCAAATAAAGGACAAGCAGAAGGGAGTAACTTTCCTTTTAAAACATCACCACAGCGACATGCAGGGTTTGGTTTGCCAGGCTTTAATTCAAAGTTAAACCGTTCTGCCGCGTCAAATTTTGAGTATTCTTTTTTAAGTTTTACACCACTGTTCGGAATATAGCCTATCCCTCGCCAAGATGCGTCGTAGATTTCTAAATATTTTGAAATTAGTTCTAATGCTTTAGGGCTGCCAGCTGGATTGACAAATCGTTTATACTGATTTTTTACTTCAGGCGTACTATTTACTAACTGTTTAAGAATTTCCATTAATCCAAACATAATTTCAACTGGTTCAAAGCTGGCAATGACGCACGGTATTTTGTGTTTTTTAACAAATGGTTTATATGCATTTGATCCAATAATAACACTTACATGTGCAGGACATAGAAACGCATCAATATTTAATTCAGGGTCACTTGTCAATGCTTCAAGTGCAGGTGGAACCAGTTTAAATGCTGTCAACAAACTGATATTTTTGATATTCTGTTTTTCTATTATACTAAGCAACCCTAAAACAGGAGCAGTAGTAGTCTCAAAACCAATTGCCAGAAATACTATCTGTTTATCCGGATATTTTTTAGATAGCTCCATTGTGTTCGTCGGAGAATGGCATACCTCTATATGGGCGCCACCTGAACGACATTTTGCCAATGTAGTATTGCTTCCCGGTACATTTATCATATCTCCAAAAGTGGCAATAACTACATCATTGCGTTCTGCAAGCTGGATAGCAGCGTCAACATATCCTGAATCAGTTACGCATACAGGACAGCCTGGCCCACTTATCAACTTTACGTTTTCAGGCAATAGCTCTCGAATAGCAAAGCGGCCAATTGCCATTGTGTGACTACCGCAGACTTCCATAATATTGGCGGTTTTGTTTTGCTTAGTCAATTCTTCCGCTAACAGTTTTATTTGCTTGCGAATATATGAGGCAGCCTCAGGATTTTTATAATCATCAATGTACTTCATAAGGTTTGAGGTTTGAGGTTTAAGGTTTGAGATCTACATATTTCAATTAGACTATACAGCATCTTAGATATTTCTTCACATTCAGAAACTATATGATTATACTCATTACACCTCAGATCTTATACCTATCCACTGCATATATCTATTTCTGCCAATTCTTTAAATAACTCGATACGTTTATTTGCCTCATCTTCGTCAAGCTTCTCTATAGCAAACCCAGCATGAACTAAGACATAATTACCTAGTTGAGGATCTTTAATTAATGATAAATTAACATTATAGGTAACTTCATTCGCTTCAACTTTGCCGGTATCATTGTCATTTATTTCTATTATTTTCATCGGAACAGCCAGGCACATAATTATTCCTCCATAAACCAGCACAGTCACAACAAAAAAGTGCTTGAAGTCGTTAGTCTTGACTTAAAATTTAAATAAAGCACCGGTTTGTAATTTTTTATTTATAATAAATTACTGACATACAAAAGCACACCTCAAGAGGTGATGAATAATCGCTTCGGGCTACGCTCAACGAGCTACGCCCCTGACACAGCCGCTTTGCTACATTTTGAGTTTAAAATGCAGGCTTTAAAAGTGTCAAGCACGGCAACGTTGAGTATATTAATCAGCTCTTATTTAATTTGGTTTTGATATAATCATCTAAAAAAACGGGCAACCAATCGGTCATAGTAATATACTTACGAATCATAAAAATGAAATAGAGTATCTATTTTTGGTCGATATTGAAATAAATTTAGAGTATAGGAATTTGCTCTTTAACTTATTGATATAGAAAGAGATTACATTGCTAATCAAAATAAAAAGATAAAACAAGTTTAACTTGAAGTCTTAATAGACCGGAATTGATTTCGAATCTTTTACGCGTTATTTGTATTATCCTCTGGTTTTTTTAGCTTTTGAGTGCTTTCAATATAGTTTGGGTTTAAAGCGCACTGTACTCAAAATATTTAGAGATTTTTATAAAGTTTAGTAACTCAACAACTAGACAGTTAAGTGCCTTTAGCGTAGATGCTAACCATTTTTTATAAAAATTCTCCATAAATTAAAGAATTATTATGAACAATACAATTTCTACAAACATTATTGTATTAAAAAAAACAGTATATCAAGAAAGCAGTCTTATTGTTTCATCAATTAGTGCTGAATATGGGAAAGTCGATTTTATTATAAAAGGTGCTCGTAGAGTAACGAAAAAGGAATCGCCAATTGTAGATATTTTTCGTGAGTTAGCTGTTGAATACAGGGAAACCAGGAGTGGGTTAAATAGCCCAATTTTTCTTGATTTAGTCAAAGAATATGACCAAATAGCACTCAACCCGAATATCTTTGTTGAGGTTTCCCGTCTATCTTCGTTTCTGTTAAAGAATATTTATCCTCGTGTGGCATGCGACAGGGTCTATGCAGCATTTACAAATTTGTTAAGAAAGTCAGCAGACGGTAGGATGGAAACCTTTGATATTACATTGCTTAAATTAGTATTTTTGTCTGAAAACGGCTTGCTACCTGAGTATTTTGAAGCAAAATCTATTTCGTCGTTTCAATGCACTACAGAAGAGAAGAGACAGCGTAAATTTTTAAATAAACTTATTTCTTATGCAGAGGGCAATATACCTAACATGCCAAAGCTTTCTACTGAATATCAAACTAAGTTCAGCAGTTGGATCATCAATCTATGTTGTCATAATGGCCTGGGATGATTTTTCTAAACTTCCTTTTTTTCATCGCTATTATCGTTGACATTACTTTTAATGTTGGCATATGCTTTAGAGTTACCATCATCAATTGTATTATCTATCTTTTCAGAAAATTCACTAGAATTATGTTCAACAACATCTGCCATTCCAATAGCAGTTCGGGGTGATATAACAGTAAAACTTCCTTTTTCTGTGCTATCAATCGGAATTGTATGATAAATTTTCCATAAGGTATAAGAACCGAGAATTAATGCTGAAATGGTCATAAAAAGGAAAAAACCAACAACACCGCCTAGGTAGTTTATGAATCCGGTTATAGCAAGTGGACCAAGCATTGAACCAATACCGTAAAATAATGTAATAATGGAAATGACTGTAACAGTTTTTGAAATATCTACTTTATCACTTGCGTAGCTAATACTTAACGGATAAATAGCGAAAGACACGCTACCTACCAAAAAGCAAAAAATAAACATTTGTAAAAAATTACGATGAAAAATGCAAACAACAATTGAAGATATCGTAAGTATTATGCAAACAGCAAACAGCACTTTTCTACGGTCAAATATGTCAGACAGCTTGCCTATCGGAAGTTGAAAAAGCACTCCTCCCAAAATGGTTCCTGACATCAAGTATGCTATCTGTGAGTTAGAAAAATTAACTGACTTTAATGATAAAGGCAGCATGGTATAAATACATCCAAGCACAATGCCGGAGATGAATGAAGCAATGATACCTAGGGGAATAATCTTAAAATATTTTACAGGTGAGACAAATTCAGCTTTTTCTGGTTCAGGTGTTGCAAAACGCGTAAGGCAAACAGGAATGATTGAAAAACATGCTAAGGCAGAAATAATACAAAACGCAACCAATTCAGGATTATATTCAAATTTTAGAAATAATTGACTTACAGACTGAGCCAGATAATATAAAAATAGATAAAAGCCCATTATTCGACCTTTATATTTAATTTCTGTGCTTGAGATACACCAACTTTCAATAACAATGAAAAGACCAGCTAAAGCAAAACCGCATACAAAACGTAAAATGCTCCATATTAGAGGATTTTCAGTAACCCCTTGAAAAAGGCAGCAAATTGACATCAGTGCAGCAAAAACACTATAAGAGCGTATATGCCCTACTTGTGCGATAATATTTTGTGAAAAAAATGATCCGAGCATCATACCGGCAAAATATGTTGCCGAAATAATCCCGATTATTACAGTTGACATTTGAAGATTGCTTAGCTGGACAGTAGTCAGTGTTGTAAAAAAACCATTTCCCAGAGTCAAAATACACATACTTAAAATGGGTGCTATCAAAGAAATAAATGATGTTGGCATACTTAAGTCACTTTCTTTAAAGTTTTATAAATCATAAATCACACTATATTTATTATTTAGATATTTAATGTATGGTTCAGGAGTAATTTTTGATCCGGTAATACGTTGAACGAGTTCCTGCGGTTCAAATTTAGCACCGTGTAGATGGACATTTTTTCTAAGCCAGCTGAGTAGCTCCGAAAAGTCACCTTCCCTGATCTGATTTGACAAACTGGGGATATCGCTGTTAATGCACTCCCAGAGCTGAGCTGAAACAAGGTTACCTATTGCGTAAGTTGAAAAATATCCTATTGCACCCATTGACCAATGAATATCTTGAAGCACTCCTTCCGCGTCATTTTCTGGTGTTATTCCAAGATATTCTTTCATTTTTTTGTTCCAGATTTCTGGGAGATCTTTTACCTCGATGCTGCCTTCAATTAAGGCAATTTCGATTTCCAGTCTTAACATAATATGCATATTATATGTAGCTTCATCTGCTTCAACTCGAATTAAGGATGGTTTAACCTTATTAATTCCTTTATAAAAATCAAAAAGCTTAATATTGGCAAGTTGGTTTGGGAAAGTTTTCTGAAGCACAGGATAAAAATATTTCCAGAAAGGCATTGAACGGCCTACCAGGTTTTCCCACATTCTTGATTGTGATTCATGAATAGCCAGAGAAGCACCACCTCCAAGAGGTGTTCTTGCTAGGTTTAGAGGAATGCCTTGTTCATACATTGCATGACCGGCCTCATGCATTGAGCCAAACAATCCGGTTGGTAAATATTTAGTGTTAATCCTTGTGGTTATCCTGACGTCATTCATGCCAAAATCGATTGTAAGTGGATGTGTAGATCTATCCTGACGTCCCCGATTCCAATCATAGCCGAATTTGGTAATAACATCAACCCCGAAATCCCATTGTTTCTGTCCATCATATTTCAAAAATAGAAATGAGTCATCTATGTCAGGTTTATCTTTAATATCCTTAATTAGCTTTATCTGTTGTGTGCGAAGCTTTCCGAAAATTAATTTCACATCTGCTGTTTTAAATCCAGGTTCGAAGTCATCGAGAAGAGTATCATAGATATGATCATAAGGCTTAAAAATCATCGCATATTCTCTATACAGCTCAACAGTTTTTTTCAAATACGGTTCAAAGAGTGAGAAGTCTGATTTTTCTCTTGCTCTAGCCCAGGTTTGCTGTCCTAAAGAGCTTGCTTTTGCCATTTTTAGAACAAGCTTAGATGGCACTTTAACGCTTTTTTGGTAATTTCTATCCAAAACTTTAATTAGCCTACTGTTATCTGAATCGGGAGCTTCTTTCTGAACATCATTTTTTGCCTTTGCTATAAGTTTACCTACCTCTTTTGAAACAAATTTTTGATGAGAGATTTTGCTTAGAGTGGCTAGTTGATTAGCTCTATCATTAATGCTGCCTTTGGGCATGTACGTTTCTTGGTCCCAGCTCAGCACAGCTGATGCTTTATTTATATCACTTATCTCGTAAATAATTGATTTTAGTTCATTTAATTTCTCGTCCATAATTTTTAGATTTCTTTCTTAAAGTTTTGAAGGCTTTAGTAAGTATATCTTTTAACTCATAGGAATTTGAAAAAACATCGTCTATACAATTTTTATTTGCTTCTTTCAAGCCTTCTATTTCCTTCCCAGCCATGCCAGAATATATTATGCGGACGGATCCGAATTGTTGTTCTTCCATATATTGACATACATCCACTCCTGTTTCAGGCGAATCCAGGTTAAAATCTGAAATTAGTACATCTAGTTTTTTGTTATCAATAATATCCCTTGCTTCCACATAACTTTTGCCTGTAAAAATTGAGATATTATCCTTGGGGTCAATATGTGCCTCTATCATAGTCAAAGCAAGCTTCAAAGCCAATGGGTCATCATTTACAATTAGAATAGCCGAATGAGGAACCGTTTTGACGTATTTAGTAGTATGTTTTCTAGATTGCTCAGACTGTTTTTTCCTGAAATCACTGGGCCATAGCTCTTTGCTTAATAGAAGATCTACCAGTATTGCTTCGGTTATGGGCTTGGTACAATATCCGCAGGCACCCAACGCCTTTGCCTTGTTTATATCTTTAGGTTTTTTACGATTTGTGTGGATCAATACCATACTGTTTGGATATTTTTCTAAGGTTTTAGATAATACAGAAAAACCATCATTTATTTTATTGGATAAATCAATATCACAAATTAAATAATCTATTTTTGTATGGCTCAATACATCAGTTGCTTCTTTATAGCTACTTGCATCATAGACATGGATAAGTTTACTTAGATCACCTAGATTACCAAGAACATCTCTGACCCTCATACGATATATGCTTTCATCGTCAAGGATGAGTAGATTAGGTTTTTGTGTCAAAGATTCTAATTTTTCTATTAAAGTGTCAATTTCTGAAGAGCCTGCCAGTGAGCTTTCTTTTTTAACCATTCCAAGTGCAGCTTTAGCTTCTCCTGAATTTTTAAGCAAAGGATCTTTCAGATTAAAGCCAGGTTTTTCAGATAGAGGTAAGATTACTTCAAACTCTACTCCTTGGATATTTCTAAATTTTTCAGGCACAAAAAAAGGGGCTGCCTGTACGTTTCTAGCAAAGACAGAGCCTTTATGTCCATTGATAACTTTAGTCACAATGCTCAAACCCAGTCCAGTCCCTTCTTTTTTGCCAAACGTAAATGTATTCTGAAATATTTTGTTAATTTGATTTTCCAAAATATGAGAATGAGAGTTTCCTATAACAATTTTTGCCTTATTATTTTTCTCTTTGATAGAAAACCACATAAAACCTTTTTTGTCGGGTAAACAATCAAAAGCATTATCTATTATATTTTCAAAAGCTCTGCACATCCTCGATTCATCTAAATCTATTAGTGCGACTATATCAAAGTTATAATAAAAATCTACATGCTTATTAGGGTGATAACGAGAAACATCTTTTATTGCCAAATCCAATATACTAAGAATATTTCTGGGAATCAAGTCGTACTCCATCTCTCGGGAAGTTTCCATGATGTCTTTAAGCATTGCATCAACTTTACGAATGGAAATATCCAAATCTTCTGAATAATCTTTTGTTTGTTTTGGTGCCAAGTTTGGGAGTAGTCGAAGCATTGTTTTAAGCATAGCAAACGGCTTTCTAATATCATGTGCTACAATTGAGGTTGTTCGACCTATAACGGCAAGTTTTTCGTTTTCAGAAACTTTTTGCATATATATTTCTTTTTGCTGTATATTTTCTTTAACCGTTTTTGTCATTTTATTGAAAGCATCAGCAAGCTTACCTAATTCGTCGTCGCTAAGAGTTTCAACTCGGTAATCAAAATCTCCTTCTGTTATTTTTTTTATACCATATGCTAACTTTTTTATTGGAGAAATAATAATTCTTGTCAAAACTCCTGTGAGTATGAGAGTGCCAAAAAAGCTAAAACATACAAAAAAAGCATTGACATTAATCACGGTTGTATTTGGTTCGCTAATAACAACTTCATAAGCACCCAAAATACTGATTGGAATAACTCCAACAATTAACAACGAAAACAATATTTTTAAGAAAATAGGAAGGTGGTTAAAATGTGTGCACGCATTTTTGTTAATATGCCCACTACTACAAGATGTATTGATTTGTGCTTGCCCAAAGAGACAATGATATTCCTTTAAAATTGGTGCAAATATTTTAATAATAGGAATTCCGAATATTATCGTGCAAGGCACTGAATCTATAAACCACAGAAAGATCATTTTTAAAAAGTCACTCATACTTGCAATTTTGCCAATGCATAGCAAAGCAGATGAAGCAAGAATTCCTCCCCAAAATAGAGGTATTATCGTAGCGGCTAAGCAAAACAGTAATATCGATCTCCATCCTTTCAGATTAATATCACAATTAAATCTTCTAAACAGATAAAACGCTAAATAACCTTGCACAAAGGAAGGAATAATATAAATAAATGGTAGAGTACATGTTGGATCAGTTACTAAGTCTGCTAAAAAGGAAAAAGTTATTACTGCCAGTATTCCAATCCATCCAAAAAGAATTGGTCCAACTATTACAATAACACCTGCAGGCCAAAAATAATTTGCATTGTGAAAAGAAGGAGAAGAGATAACACCTAATGTTGCAAGAATAAAGCCAGAAACATTAAGCATTATAAAAATTATTAGTTTAGGTTTCATGGAATGGTCTTTAAATAATAGTAAATTAAACCTCTAGTTTTGCTGAAGGACTGAGAGTTGTCTAACATTTTAAGAGTTAAGTAGGCCTATTTTCTTTTGCCTCCAAAAGGTGGATTGCAAAGTAGAAAACAGTCTAAAACAATGTATAGTAGTCTAAAGCACACAAGTTGGGAATGCAAATGTCATATAATCTTTATCTCTAAATATAGAAAGCATCCAACGGATAGATTAAAAATAGACTTATAATGTGTTTAGATAATTTGTTAAACATTAAAAAGATAGTGCAAAAGACAAACTTTCTTAAACTTTTACCAAACTCTGGAGGTTTATACTTCCGTCGGCTAAGATCTTAACTTTTAGCTTGCGACTTTAGCCTTAAATGCGGCAAAGCGAAGTGATAATACTCTACCGTTTACGGAATAACATAATTACGATTAAGGAACATAGATTGTATGAAACGAGTTAACTTTTTTTTGCCATATATTTTTGTATTTATATTTTTTGCCGGTTGCAGCAAAACAAAATTAAAAGATAATAAACAACTTCTCACTAGTCACTATTCAGAAGAAACATACCAACAAGTTGAAGATATCTTTACAAACAATTCTGAGTATGCAGATAATATGACCAAGTTCATATTACATGAAATAATACCTTCGCTACCTGCTGATACGAATAGAACATTATTAGACATTGGTGCAGGTCCCAGTCATATAACTCAAATGCTTTCAAAATATTTTTCATCTATATCAATAGTTGAGCCCAATCAAAAATACTTAGAACTATATAAAAAAAGAGGATATAATGCTTATTTTTCCAATTTTCAAGACGTAGTATTGCCTGAAAAATTTCATTTTGTTCTTTGTTCACATGTTCTTTATCACGTCAAACATAGCAATTGGCCTGTTTTTTTAAAAAAGATGAAAAGGTCTATTATAAAAGGTGGAAAAGGAATGTTAGTTATTGGGGCTCCAAGAGGTGAATTTGAAAACTTTGGTAAATCATTAAAATCGAATCTCCCTAATGATTATTCGAATACTAGTTTGCTCAAAAAAATATTGACAGATCTAAACTTTTCTTTTTCAGTAACTCCCCGCGCATATACCTTCAAAACATCAAATTACGCTGATTTTTACATTGTTATTGAACTATTTACTATTACAGATTATTATGAACTAGAGGCATTTAATAGGTTGTCTATTTCTCAAAAAAATGAAATTTATGCAAAAATTCATAATTTTTGTCAAAGCTGCAAAAAGGATAATGGGGAATATGAATTAGTCATTGAAGATGATATTTTAGTTTTCGATGCTTGATATGGAATTTAAAAAATCGTTCGGTGAGAAGATTTCATATAATCTCATAGATTGAAGCAGCAGCCATAGTTGTGGGGGAAACTATATTGGTAACACCAAGTTTTTCAGCTTTTTGAATATTCTCTTCATAATCTATTCTGGAAATTAATTTAACCTTTTTATTTCCAATCTCCTCCAAAACTTCCTTAACAGTTAAAATGGTAAGAATATTTTCCGAGTCACTTTCAAAAGCGCATATTACAGACTTTGCGTGATTGATTCTGGCATTTATAAAAGTTTCTTTTTGATATGTAACACTGTGTATCGTCATATAGTCTTCTTCGAGTTCGGCCCTTTTTTCTATAGAATTTTCCAAAATAATAAATGGGACATTGTTTTCTTTAAACTTTTTAATTAAGGCTTTACTTAAATTTGTATAACCACAGATGATTACGTGATTATGGATATCATTTATTCTTTTCATAATGCTTAAAACTCCTTTTATTCTATTTTCAATCATAGGTTCGAGTACAAAGGCAAAAGTCGTAGCAAAAGATCCTAATCCGACAAGTATCATTGAAACAGTAAAAAACTTAGCTTGCTGTGTAACTGGGTATATATCACCATATCCTACTGTACTGTAGGTAACCATCGTAAAATAAACAGCATCAGCCAGAGTTTTTATATTATTGAACTGGGTCCTCAAGAAATAGCTTCCTCCTACTCCATAGGCCAATGCAATTAATATAGAAATCCATGCCAGCATCTGCTGATAAGCAGTTGTTCGATCATCAGGTTTTTCAGTATAAAGTTTAAACGTCAAAAGCAATGCTACAAGCAGAGCACCGGAAATTATACTTGCTTTAGGAAGTGCACCAGTATAATAGTTGTTTAGACACAACGCTAGCAAAACTATTACGGCAATAAACCAGGATTTTCGTTTTCGTTCGCATATACCTCTTCCAAGAATTATCAGACAAAAACCTAAAAATATACCAATCAGCATTCCCATTCCACGAAAAGATGTAACGGCCAAAATAGAGCCGACTTCATCTAAATCAGGAACAGCAAGTCGGAATATAGGTAGGACTGCAACAAAGATATGCAATAGTCCATTAGTAATAATTACTAATCCAATAAGAATCGGCATTCTATTTTTAAGCTGTTGAATCATCATTTTTTCTTGTTCTTAATCAATAGGAATTGCACTATACTTTTAACTAATTTTTGAGTTTAGTACTATTTGTGTTTTCAAGGGCTGACTATTAATCATCAGATCTATCTCATCACATTGAATCAGCCCATTCTTTGTTCGAATTTCAGCAGCTTTAAATTCGTCAATGGTAATACCTTTTTTACGAGGATACGGTTTTTCGTTATTTTTATGTGCTATTGATCCGATTTTCATGCCGTCTGTTGATATAATTTCCATTTTTTTCTTCTTTGAAGCGCACAGAAGCATGCCTTCTGATAAGACACCGCTCAATTCTGCGGGTTTAAGATTGCTAGCAACCAGCACTTGTTTATCAAGGATTTCTTCAGGTTGAAAATATTTCACTAGTCCTGAAACAATAGTTCTGGGTTGCTCTTCCCCAATATCAATTTGCTCAATATATAGGTGGTCAGCTGTTGGGTGTTTTTTAATTTTTAGCACCTTTCCAACTTTTAGTTCAATATTGTTCCATGGATCTATTTTTACCATACCGTCAAATTGCTTTCTGAATTTTTCTACTAATTTTGTGTCAAGTTTTTTAAATAAAATTTCAGGTTTTCCTATTTTTCTGTCCAGTAATTCGCCAAAATTTCCTACACTGTTCCAGGATAAATTTCCCGTTCCCAACATTTTTAGCATTCTTTCTGATGTAGTTGGTATAAACGGAGCAAGCATAATAGAAATATCTTTGATCAAATGAACCAGTATGTTAATTGTACCTTGAACTTCAATTCGATTTTCCTTTATTTTGCCCCATGGTGCTTGATCCTGAAAAAACTTGTTTCCGGCTTTGCCGATTAACATGATTAGACGTAGTGCTTCACGAAGTCCGACTTTTTCAAAGCTTTCGGTAACTTTCTTCTCTAATCCCCTAATTTTGGCAATAAAATCTTCTTGTTCTGGTGTATAACTTACTTTAGAAAGTTTGCTATCAAAATTTTTAGCGCAGTAAACAAGTATCCTGTTTACCAAATTTCCGATATTGTCAAGAAATTCATTGTTAATTTTATCAAAAAAATCTTGCCATGAAAAACATGCGTCATTTTTTTCTGGTCTATTTGCTAGAAGATAAAAGCGCCATAAATCGACATCAATATTAGAATTAATTACATCTGTTCCAAACACACCAATATTTCTGGACTTAGAAAATTTACTATCTTCATAATTTAAATATTCGGTTGAACTCAAATGATGAACCATTGTCCATGTGTCATCTGTTGACAGTAAAGTTGCGGGAAAAATGACAGAATGAAATGGTATATTATCCTTTGCCATAAACTGGTATAGTTCGGTATTATCTGGAGATTTCCACCAGTTTTTCCAGGTATCCGGTAGTCCTTTTTTTGTAATAGAAATATATCCAATCGGTGCGTCAAACCATACATAAAAGACTTTATCTTCAAATCCTTTTTCCGGAACTGGTATGCCCCATTTAAGGTCTCTTGTAATAGCGCGAGGTTCAAGCCCTCTTTTCATCCAAGAACGAGTTGTTGTCGCTGCATTATTCGGCCAGAAACCATCTTTAATAACTTTTCCTTGAAACTCCTCGAGTCTCTTATTTAGTGCCGGTAAATTTAGGTACAAGTTCTCCGTTTTTTTTAAAGTAAGTGATTTGCCATCAATAGTGCATCTTGGTTCAATTAGTTCTGTTGGAATTAGTAGTGCCCCACAATTATCACATTGGTCTCCTCCAGCCTCTTCATATCCACATTTTGGACATATACCACGTATTAACCTATCAGCAAGAAATTTCTCTAAACTCTCACTGTAGTATTGGTCTGATTCAATGGCTATCAAATAGTCGTTATTGCGTATTTTTTTGAATATATTTTGGACTACTTCTGTATGTGCTTTAGTTGAAGTTCGTCCAAATATGTCAAATGAAATATTAAAATGCTTATAGACTTTTTTGTGTATCTTATGATATTTATCACAGATTTCACGGGGAGTTAAGTCTTCCTCCTTGGCTTTTGTTTCTGTAGCGGTCCCATATTCATCATTCCCACAGATATACAGTGTTTCATATCCTTTAAGCCTACAGTACCTTGCAAAGGTATCTGCTGATAAAACACAACCGATGATATTTCCTAAATGTGGTTCGTTGTTTACGTACGGAAGAGCCGACGTAATTAGCTTTTTCTTTGTCATAGTATCCTTAATATATATAAACTTGTAAAGTGATAGTGTTTAACAGAGGGATGTAAGAAGATATGCGTGAAAACAATTATTTCAACCTAGTCCATATAACGGATATAGAAAATTTTGGGGGGAGGACATGTTTTTATGGACGATAGGGACGATAGTGTATATTACAAACAAACTGTTTTATCTTTTTATGTTAGACAGTATGTTGTTTTTTATATTAAGATCCACTATTATTTATAGTAGCGTTTGACGAGGATAGCGATAATGAAGATAAATAACAAAAGTTAGGTACAATTTGTTTGATCCAAAAGAATGTATTTCAATTTCCTGGGATAAAGATGAACGCGTCTCTGGTATAAGTTTAAAAAGAAATGCAAAAAAAAATAATGTCACAGGTCATGTCTTTTGCGATAATAAAGAATGCTCATTTTCTGAACGTTTAAAATATGTCAATGGCAAACTGTATAAAAATCAAAATCAGTTCATTGTCATTGGCGGTTATATCTCTTCAGCAGTGTGCATGGAATTGGCAATTCCACCTTTATCAAGAAAAGATACTGCACAGTACCTATACTATGAGCTTGCCAGACGAGTACCTTTTCCTATCTGTGATCTGAGATGGTGTTACAGGCCTCTTCCTTCAAAGGTAAGTAAAACTGAACGGGATATCAGGATTTTTGCTGTACTTGAAAAAAAATGGGATGAATTTCTTAGTGAAATAATGACATCCGAAATTAAGGTTGATTCCTTTGTGTATCCTTTTATGGCTGTCAATCAATTTTTCCAAAGTTTGGGAATAAGATTTGGTGGTATAGATGAAGAGTTTTTTCTTTGCTCTCCTACAGAGATAGAGGGTAGTTGTATGAAAAAAAGACCCTCTTCAACCATAGATACAAAAAATACGTCCCAAAGTAATAGCCTGATAACGGAATATTTTAAAGATAAACATGAGGAATTGAGCAGTGATAACTTCGAAAATTTGCTGCCATCCTTAATACTGGCTGAATATTGCTTTACTCGTGAATATTTAAAAGATAGACAATTTAATATTAAAATCCCAAATGAACTGCAACCAAAAAGGTTTAAATCTCTAAAAATAACAGTCATTGTTCTTTTTATAGCATTTGTCATTCTCTCAAGTTTATATGTTATCAGACAAAGAATAGCTACCATTAAAACACTTGGCACGCTGGCAAATGAAAAAACATTAATTTTAAATGCCATAAAGGAAAACAACCTTGAATACCATAAAAATCAGAAATATGACAAAATAGCCGAAGAGATAGGGGAGTCAATACCAAAAGCTATTAGGCCAATAAAATATCTACAGGCCTTAATTAAAGCAATACCAAGTAATATTTGGATAACAAGTTTTGCTAGTAATAAGGACAAAGTTAACGTTACCCTACAGACAAAGAGTAACGCTGGCAATGTAGTAGCGGCCCTAAACAAATTGCAACTATTTACTACTGAAAATGTTAGAAAAAGGAAAACTGGAGACGGAACCCAATATATTTATTTAACATTGAAACCACGGAGTAAAATTTCAGATTCATGAAAAAGAACAATAAAGCAAATGAGGAACGATCGAAATAACTGTTCCAAGAGTTACAAGTGTCAATTATAACCACGGAGAGTATTTTAACTTCTAATATCCGAAACTTGAAATAAAAACAATGGTTTTAAAGTTAAAAAAATTATCATTCACTAAAATAAAGCAGAAAATTTTATCGAATAAAAAACACTCAATAGTGTTTGGTATTATTTTCCTAATGACTGTTGTTATTTTTTTTCAGAATGTTAAAATTCTAGACAGTATTGTTGTTGGGGGAAGCGATATAGAATTTGAGATACAGGCTATTAGAAAGCTTCAAAAAAAACTAAAATTGGGACAAAACAAAGTCAGAATTATTAAAGAGAAAAAGGAATCTCTGATTCAAAAAAGCAGAGAGTTCTGGATTTTAGATAGAGATGGACAGGCTAATATTAATATTCAAAAGAAAATAGAATCCGCTGGCAAACAATCAAATATAGAACTTAAGACGCTCGGAACTCTTCGTCTTTCGCCGACAGGGAACGGAGTCAGTAATGGCGAATTTGATGTCACCTGTTCCGGTGACTTAAAGTCTATTGTACAATTTATTAATGAAGTGAGTGAGATGAGACCAAAAGTATACTGGGAAAGATGCCTTCTCAGGCCAGATAATATAAAAAATCCCAAGAAAATATATTTAACCGGATATTTAAAATTTATCATTCTAGAGAATAAAGACATTATAAATCTATTACAGGAAAAGAACGCAAAGTGAAACCGTTTTATATGATATTATGCATTGTATTAGCCTTCTTTATTTTCCTTTTTATATATTTTCATACGGGATTTTCTCCTGTCGTGATAGATAAAAATATATATAAACGTACAACGGTACTCCTGAAATCAGAAAAGAAAATAGTTAAGAAGAATACTAATCCCATGAAGAAGCCAAAAAATCTTTTTTCAAAAATTTGGAAACACAATTTATTCGACCCTTTAAGGGGAGAATTAGAAAATACTGTTGGCAGTGCTGAATTGTCCAAAGGAGTTTCCGACATGGAGTTAATTGGGATATGCGACACTGATACATTAAAGGGTGCTATTATCTTATTGAAGAATAATGAATTTCGTTATACTTCCAAGAATAACGACTGGTCTATGCCTAAAAAAAAACAAAGAAAACGCTTCTTTAGAATTGAAGAAAGGCTCCCTAATGGGTATACCCTGAAAGAAATAAACTCAAATGTTGTTTCATTAAACAAAGGGAACGAACAGGTAATACTAAAATTAAAGTTTGACGACAATGAAACGACTGGCAGAGTTTCTTCCATAACTTCAAATTCAGTAAAAGCGCAGCAGAATAAGATAAAAAGAGAAAAACCCAGATCTTTACTAAATATAAATAAGGCAAAAGCATCCGTAAAAATTGTACCAATAGAGAATTATGAATAACAATAAAATCAATAAAACAGTATTATGCAAGCAAACCTTTTCTTATTTTAAGAGGGTTTGTACTCCGAGTATGATAAAAGTTGCTAGCCCAATTTCGCTTTGCCATTCTGTATGGATAAATAAAAATAGGTTGGTTCTTATATGCATTACTTTAATCATATTAGGGATAGTTTCCTGTACTTCTACAAAACCTAAGAAAGTTGGGGATGATTCCAGAGACCGTCTAAAAAAAGAAAAAGCTGTTGATAAAAATAATATCAAGACCGAAGATAAAAACATTGAAAGAAAAGATGATATTTCTGGGCAAGAGATAAAGCCAGTAGCAGTACCTAAAAAGGCAAGTATTTCTAAAGAGGTAATTCAGACGGTTCAACAAAAAGCTGCCGAAGAAACCTCTAATATTTCTCACAAACCTTTTTATGAATATTTTCTAAAAAAAGAAAAAAATGCGGATATAGTGAATCGGGTTACAATCGCATTCGATGCTGCCTCCATTGCTGATGTAGTTCCCATTTTTGCTAAGATTTTGAAATTCAACTATCTCATTGATCCTCAGGTTTCTGGTGTAGTAACAATGTCTATTAATTCAGAGTTGACACAGAAAGATTTGTGGCAGCTCTTTCAGCAGATTCTATGGTTAACCGGATCATATTGTTCGTTAGATGGGCACCTTGTACATATACTACCGTTTGATAGAATGGCAAAAGAGAGACGACTATTATCGAATCAGGCTCCACATGCAAATGTTAGCGTTGTTCTTTTTCCCATAAAAAATGCAAAATCAACTGAGATCCTTGAAAAAATAAAGCCATTTCTGACGGATGGGGCAGTTGCTATGGATATTGCAAATCAGAATGCTATTTTAGTAGTAGAAGCACCTAGCAATGTACCTAAAATCAGAGCATTGATTAAAGAACTTGATATAAAAAATAAGTTCTGTTGGCCTCAGGCCATCATTAAATGTATCAATATTCCCGCTTCAAAAGCAGTTGATGAGTTATGTTCTATTTTGCCTGTCCTCGGTTTTCCTGTTTCAGTAGATAGTTCCTCTGATGAACCCGGTGCTATCGAGCTGCAGGCTATTGACCGATTGCAGCTAATTATAGCATCTGCTGCAAATAAGCAGGCCTTGGCTGAATTGAAAAAATGGATAAACATTCTTGACAGAACAGATGTTGGTGAACAAGAACAGGTTTACGTTTATAATATTATCAATGCCAAAGCCGAAGAACTGGTCAAAGCCTTGTCTGTAATATTTGCTGTGGAAGGTGAAACTCTTAAAGCTTCAAATTCAGTCTCATCAGGCAGTAGTTCAAGTAGCACGATGGCTTCGGCATTCAGTGAGACAAAAACCTCTTCAAGGCAAACAAGCAATAGAAACGAACAAGTAGCTTCCGTTAGCGTTTTTGACGTACCGGTTAAAATTTTTGCGGATGCTATTAATAACAGGTTAATATTTAGAACAACGCCACGCGCATTTGCAATGATAAAAGCTTTGCTTAACAGGATAGATACTGTTCCCTCACAAGTTCTACTACAAATTGTTATCGCGGAGATAAAACTTTCATCAAGCACTAATTTTGGAGTAGAATTTCAGCAAAAGTTGGGTAAAGCCGGAGCAACCAATATTATTGGCACAAATTATAAATCCTTGCATCCAAGTACATCAGCAGCTGATACAGGTTTTGCATATCAAATTAGTGGAGGCAATTCAGAGCTTTACATTCGTGCTCTCGCACAAAAGGGAAATACAAAGATTCTTGCTCGTCCCCAAATATTAGTGGAAAGCCATACGGAAGCAAAAGTATCAGTAGGAGAGGAAATTCCACTTCTAACAAATGACCTTACAAATACAGAATCTACAACGGACAAATCAACAACAGTTCAAAGAAATTACGAATACAAAAACACTGGAGTAATACTGAAAATAACACCTCATGTATCCAAGGGTGGATTAGTTACTGTTGATCTTGATCAAACCATTTCTACTCCTGTGTATACTGCTGAAACATTAAAATCTAATACTCCGACAATAAGTACACGGCAGATGATAACCACGCTCTCTTTTCCGGATAAAACCAGTTTGATTATTGGTGGTTTAATACAAAATAGGTATATCGGTTCGCAGTCGACACTTCCTTTCATTGGAAATATTCCTATACTTTCTGATATTATTGGTTCTAACGATATAAAAAAGGAAAGAACTGAATTACTACTTATGATTACCGGTACTATTGTAAATAGAAATACAAGGCTTGAAGAAATGATCGAAGATTATAGGCGCGCTACAGAATATATGGAAGAAATGGAGACTGAAGATAATGTTCACGATAATATTATCCTTCAAGACGAAAATATTAACAACATTTTAATAAAATAGAATGCAAGATTATCCAGACATAAAATCAGAACAAGTGCAAAAAAAACTATCTGACAGTTTTTCTGATATATACGAAAATTATCCTGCTAAGATTAGTTGTTCAGAAAGAAAGAAAATTGATTGGGAATTATGTGGAAAAGGCAGACTTCCCGAGGCTGAGTTGCTTTCTGTATATTCAAAAATTACAGGGTTCCCCTCAAAAGAAGAAGATGAACTTGTCAGCTTGCAGCCATATCCGTATTTATCCTTTGAGTATTTGGAAAATAACTGTTGTATACCATTTAGGCATACAGACAGCGAACTAGAAATGTTAATAAGTGATCCGTATACAATTGACTCAATTGTCTACTTATTTAAACGTTTTTATAATGTAAATATAACATTTACTTTAGTACGTAGAAGTATCATTGAAAGGTTGGTTCAGAAGACATACAATAGTGATGAGACCAAAAAACTTGATAACGAGCATGTTGCATCTTTTGAAAATCCAAAAGCTGAAGAAGCCTTGCGTTCCTTAGCTGGTGAAGCAAAAATCGTTCGCTTGGTAAATGAAATTTTTTCAAGAGCTGTAGAAATGGATGCCAGCGATATCCATGTAGAACCGGAAGAAAATAAATATATTGTCAGATTCAGAGTAGACGGGATATTACAGGAATATTTATCTGCGCCTTCGTCTCAATATCCAGCTGTTGCCTCAAGAATTAAGCTTATAGGCGGATTAAATATTGCCGAAAGCAGGCTTCCACAAGATGGTAGAACAAATATTCAGTTGGGTAAAAGCAATATAGATATTAGAATTAGTACAATTCCTATATTAAATGGAGAAAGCATAGTACTTCGTCTATTGCGAAAAGATTCGACAGACTTTAGCCTAACTAGCACAGGTATGAGTGATAATTTGCGTGCAGAGTTTGAGAAAATTATCCATAGACCTCATGGCATTATACTGGTAGTAGGCCCGACAGGAAGCGGAAAAACTACAACTCTGTACAGTGTAATGTCACAGCTTAATACTCCAGGAAAGAAAATTATTACGATTGAAGACCCTGTAGAATATCGAATTCCAAGATTGTCTCAAATGCAAGTTAACTCAAAAATTGGTTTAAATTTTGCAAACGGTTTAAGAAACATAGTTCGACAGGATCCAGATATAATTTTGGTCGGAGAAATTAGAGACAAAGAAACAGCAGACATAGCAATTAACGCAGCACTAACGGGTCATTTAGTACTTAGCACCCTTCATACAAATGATGCGGCTAGCGCAATAAGCAGATTGCAGGATATGGGTATGGAAGGGTTCCTGATTTCTTCCTCGATAATTGGTATACTTTCCCAAAGACTCATCAGAACCGTCTGTAAAAAGTGCAATGGCTTAGATGAGACTGTTTCGAGGAAAAAATGTAAAGAATGTGGTGGAAGTGGGTTTAAGGGGCGTACTGGAATATTTGAACTACTTGTAATTGATGATAATATTCGGCCAGCGATCCTAAAGAATTTTGACAGCTCTACAATCAATGCTATAGCAATCAAAAATGGAATGATTCCGCTAATTGAAGATGGGAAAAATAAAGTTGCAGCCGGCATTACAACTAAAACTGAAGTGCTAAGAGCCGCATCGGATGTTTAAGGTGTGATATAAAAAATAAAGAGAAAGTAGAATTTATGATTTATCGCATACAAGCATAAATATAAAGAGGATTTTAAAAATGAATAAAGCTTAAAATCTAGCATGTGACTCTAGCATCTAACACTTAAAATCTAACATCATATAACCCTATGCCTCTCTTTAAATACAAAGTAGCTAACAAAATAGGAAAAACATTTGATTTTCTTATTGAGGGAGAAAATCAGCAAGATTCCCTAAGACGACTTAGAGCTCGAGGTTTTGCCCCACTGGAAACATATGGTCAGATGGAAGACCATATAAATAATAATAAAGAACTTAAGTTTTGGAAAAGGAAAGCATTTAATGCTATAGAATTTACAGATTATCTTGTTCCGTTACTAGTAGCTCATATACAACTTGAAAGAGCATTGGGAATCATAGCAGATGGAATGACTGATAAAAAACAAAAAGAAATAGTTAATAATATTCGCCGAGGGCTGCATGAAGGGAAAAAATTCTCATCATTACTTAGAGCTCATGGAAACTATTTTCCGCCTATTTATGCAAATTTGGTTGAAGCTGGAGAAGAATCTGGCGCATTAGTAGACGTTATGATGGAGCTCCAAAGCTTTCTTAATTATAAAAAAGAACTGAAAGGGTTTCTAATAACAAGCTCTATCTACCCCGCAATAATCTTATTCGTTACCTTTGGCGTAATCATACTCCTTTTTACTGTGTTTATCCCACGCTTTGCTAAAATATTTTCTGATATGGGTAAAGAATTACCTCTACTAACAGCAATATTACTATGGATAAGCGAATTTGTTACTGGGCTTTGGTGGTTATGGTTAATTTGCATTGGGGGGATATCATTTAGTATCTCACGGATTCGGAAGGGTGGCAAAACTAAAATTTGGTGGGATAAAAAGATACTTAAAATCCCACTTTTGGGACAATTAATACAGACTTTAGAAATCAGCAGATTTATTAAAACTCTTGCAGTACTACTTAAAAACACTGTTCACCTAATGGACAGTGTAAAAGTTGCATCTAAAGTAATTCAAAATTCTCAAATTGCTAAAAGTTTTTCAAACGTTAATTCTGAGTTAAAAGGTGGTACTAAATTATCTCAGGCCTTGAGTAAAAGTGAATATATGCCAAAAACTGTAGTTCAAATGCTTGAAATTGGAGAGGAGTCTGGTAATATGGGCAATATGCTGAATCAGATAGCAGATCAAGAAGAGAAAAAAATGAAACTCAAAATTAAGCGTCTTTTATCGTTGTTTGAGCCAGTTGTTATCCTCTCTCTGGCTGCGGTTGTATTAACTGTTGTAATTTCGATATTTCTTGCTATACTTAAAATGAATGAGATTTAAAAAAGGTAAAGGAGAGTTGCATTTATGATAACAAACAAGCAGAATATTATTTATGTTACATTAATTGAAATGGTTGTTATTATTGCGATTATTGCAATGTTAGCGTCAATTGTAACTCCAATATATTTTAGACAGATTACAAAAGCACGTATTAATACAGCAAAAACTCAAATCGCACTTATTGAACAGGCTGTTATGGATTACAAGCTTGACACTGGAAACTATCCAAATTCCTTACAAGACCTGACAAAGAACGTATCTTCTATAAGCAATTGGGATGGTCCATATTTAAGTAAAGAAGTCCCCAAAGATCCTTGGGGGGGTGAATATGTAGTTGTCTATCCTGGCAAGGATGGAGCATTTGACATAATGTGTTACGGGCCAGACCTCAAACCAGGAGGTACCGGGCGCAATGCCGATATTATAAACTAAAAGGAATAGGAAGATTTTTGTTTTTTGATTTAAAATGTTTGATTTATAAAAGGATTAAACATTACTTTACGCTTTTAGAGCTTGTCTGCGTCCTTGCAATTTCATTGTTGATAATTGGAATTGTTATTGGGCGTGTGGGTAAGACACCTGCATTTATTTCTCTTGATAACTGTGTTAATGGGGTTCAGGAAGTTCTTTCTGAAGCATCAAACCAGGCTGTAGTAAATGGTAAGGAAATCATCGTACGATACAATAATAGACAGCTTTTCAATAAAAACAATCAATATCTTACAAAGCACTCTGTTTTAAAAAATTATATTGCCTATACTATCCCCGAAACGATAGCTATTGAGTTCCCAAATTTGAACGAAGAAGATTCTGCTTTATTTATTTTCTATCCAGATGGTTCTGCTTCTGCACCGACAATGTTACTGCATTTGAGGAAGCATTCAGTGAAAATAAAAATTTCAAAACTGACAGGGGTAGTGAGTATTTCTTATTTATAGTGTAAGACTTTTCTGTTATAAATGATAAATGATGGTAGGCATGGGGGTGTAAGATCAAACTCTAAGATTATGAAAATTAAATTCACGCTTATAGAAATAATAGTGGCAATAGCCATACTTGCTTTAGGTTTACTATCTGCTATGTCGATGAGCTCATTTTCCAAGTATAGAATAGACAAAGCCTACAAAAAATGGAAAATGCAGCATATGTTGTCCCAAGCATCTGAATATTATCTATTAGTTGGAGCAAATACGGATATCCCTCATATTATCTTTCCTTATAAAAATATGCAGGCATCATGTTCAGTCATAGAATGTGAAGCGCTTCCGGAAGATGTTGATGTTTATTTTGGTCAATGGTTTTTGGGGACATACCACGTAGAAATTGTTTCTAACGGAAAAATTTTAAGGGACATAAAAATTGATAAAATTGTTAATAAAAATGAAATATAGGCAAGTTTACTCTTATTTTGAGAGAATTCGTGTTTGGGGCGGCTTAAAGGTTTTTGGACCAGTCTCAAAAAGCAGGTTGGGTTTTGTGTTTAAAAAAAAGAGGAATTTTACACTTTTAGAAATGGTATTGGCTATTGCTATTTTTGCTATGATGATGCTAACTATTGGGACTGGCATGTTTTCCATTCAACAGACCTGGAGTAAAATGTCAAAAAAGAATAAAATGATTAATATGTATCAAATATTGGATAGAGTTTTTGATACTACTTTCAGAAATTGTATACCTTTCACTTGGGCAGATGATAATTTTCAGCAAAGATCTGTTTTTGCCGGAAATAATGATGAATGTGTGCTTGCATATAGCCATAGAATTACTAGTGCATCTGGTGGTGGGATCAGGTTTTTAAAACTTTCTCTCAAGAATGAAAACCTTATTGCCGCATACAGTCAATTTCCAATTCTTTATTGGAATGAGAACAAAATTGGTATTCAAGAAGAAGTATTGGCTACTGGCATTAAAACGATTTCTTTCTTGTACGCGAGCAGAGAAAATAGTGAAATTGTTTGGCTCGATGATTGGAACAAAGAAAATAATCAAAATATTCCGTTGGCAATTCAAGTTACGGTAAGATGGAAGGATGGTACCAGTGAGCAGTGGCTTCGTCGCACTGCTGGTGCTGGTAAATTTGAGTCATATGGAAAAAGAGTTAACAGCAATGAAATATAATTTTAGAAAACCTGTGACTGACAATGAGGGTGCAGCATTGATTATTGTGCTATGTTTTCTTGTTTTAGCAGCGCTAATAACTTCTTCAGTAGTTGTGACATCACAAATTGGTGCGAAAAGTTTAAAAGTTAATATAGATAGGGCCTATGCGACATATTTAGCAGAAGGTGCTATTGCTCGTCTACAATGGCTGATAATGGCAGATCGGAGAAAGTCTGCAAATCCCTTAAGAATTTTTAAAGCCAATTTAGAGGGCGAACAATCCAGGTATCTAGCAGATGGGAAATCTAGAAACATTGATTACTATAATTCAGAAGTTAATGTTGAAATCTATGATATGTCTTCCGGGTTTGATATTTCCGGGAGTAATCCTTCAAAAAATCTTGCACCGCTTCAGCGCGTCTACCACAATGATCCCGATAAAAAAGAAGAGTTTAAAATATTTTTAGACTGTTTAACTGATTATGTTGATAGAAATGATTTTGTCCATTTAAAAGGTATGGAAGAAGACGATTATCTTAACTTGAATTTTCCTCAACGCCCACGAAATTCTAACCTAGAATATAGAGAAGAAATTTTATTTATACCTAATGCTCAATCATTTTTTTTTCCGGATAAATATGGGCGATTGTCAATTTTTAATATTATCCCACCCAAAGGACTCTCCAAGTACAAGTCTAAGAATAATTTTTTCTCTGCTGATAAGAATTTGATAATGACAAAGTGCCAAGTAAACGAAAATGAAGCAGACGATATTATAGAAAACAGGGATAGGTGGTTAAATTCCAATAAAGACTTTTTTTATTTTTTTGAATCAGGTACTATTGGAAAGCTAAAAAACGCATTTTCGTTTAAAGACTCAGGTTATTATACTCTTATTGTGAATGCATCTCCAGGAAAAGGGATGGCCCGTAGAACAATGATAGTATCTCTTAGGATCACTCAAGCCATGCAAAGCCTAGGAAACCAATATTATCAGTATGTTATTTATTAATTCATTGTAAATAACATAAATTTCAATAGAAATAACACTATTAGTGATTATTATTACATGAATAAATAAAAATGGATCAATCTAAGTAGGTGTCCCACGAAAAGGTATTTTCGGGAACATAATGTTGGATTTTAGGTGTTGAATTCTAAATGAAACTCAAAATTTCTTGATTTTTTGACATTTCTTGATTTTTTTATTAATTTAACACTCAAAACCCAACATTTAACACTAGAGCCAAGCACGAAAACCTTTTCGTGCAAGCTCTAAGTATATATTATAACTATCGGAGAGATGCCGGAGTGGTCGAACGGGGTAGTCTCGAAAACTATTGACGAAGTAATTCGTCCCAGGGTTCGAATCCCTGTCTCTCCGCCATATATACTCAAATCATTTTATTTTTAGGATACAGTTCCAAGCTTCGAAGAACTGGTCGTGGCATGTATATGCCAATATATTATGGCTATGATAAGAGGGCGCAACTCTATAGTACGTTTTATTACTGCAGATCCGGGTTTAAAAGCGGTAAAACACTTGCAAAATGTTCGGTATTGTTATGAAATATATAGAAACCTCTAGCATATTAGGACTGCTAATATAAAAACTGTACTCCACTCAGCAAGGAGGAATTCTGAATGGCTAAAGAAAAGCAATTAACAAGAAAAGAAAAAATTGAACAAGCAAGGCAGCTCTTAAATGAAATATATAGCTTTGAATTAAATGAAGAAGCCTTGGAAACACTGATCGGGGGAGTTAGACAAAAGTCTTATGCTGAACTTGCTGAAAGCGCAGCGCGTGATGAAAAAGCTAGCATAATATAATGTGTGTGAGGAAACGATGAAAAACTGATTTTTTTGAGTTTAAGCTATTATGCAAAAGCTCATCTTCGGTGTCATGTCTCTTTTTATGGATCAAAATTTCTGAATTTAGGAAAACCTGCTTATGCAATATGCAGGTTAAGCAACTGGTTATATAGCCAGAAAAAATCATAAAACTGCCAAGTTAAAAACTTCCGAATTTCCAATAAACATCATAGGGCTCTACTCATGAAATAAGCAAGAGGTGCTAACAAGGTTTTTTTTGGCACGTATCTTGCTAATTTTTTATAATTGAGTCCGTTTTGTGCCTCTGCATATCTTATTTATTTGATTATAATATGTGAGTATTATGCTCAAATAGTCCCTGATCCAAGGTTCATTTTTAATATAAATTTTAATTGCAGTTAAATAAATATTTTAGGAATTTGATAAAACATGATTAACATTACAATTTCAATTGCTCTGCTTGTTACTGGAAATTTAATTGGTGCTGGAATACTTGGAATACCAATAACTGGCGGGCTTGCAGGGGCTCTACCCTCAATTATTACAATGGCTGTGTTTATGATAGCAATGTTTTATACTGCTGTTGTACTTGCAGATGAAGCAATTGTGACTGGAGATGAGGCATTTAATTATCCAAGTTTATATGCAAAATATTTAGGTCCGATAGGAAAGTGGGTAGCGACTTTAGCTAATATGCTGATTTTATATGGCCTATTAATTGCATATCTTGCAGGAGGAGCTTCAGTGATAACACAGTTTTTTTGCCTTAGTCCCGCCAATAAGACAGTTTTGCCAATTTTCTTTCTCATAATGACACTTTTAACAATTATGGGTATTGAGTTAATAAAAAAGTGTAATGTATTTCTAATCGTTTTGTTATGGAGTTCTTTTATTGTTATTTCGATAATTGGATTGCGCTACATGGTCCCTACACATTTTTCAAATATAAATCTTTCAATGGTGCCGCTGTCTGCACCAATTATCTTAACAGCTTTTCATTTCCATAACATCATTCCCAACATAAGTCAAAATGCGGGTTGGAATAAAAAGATAATATATAGCGCAATGTTAATTGGGATGATAATTGGCTTTATTCTTAATGCAATGTGGCTAATAATTGGAATAGGTGTATTACCTTTTAGTCAAGGGGCAGATAGCATTAGCTACTCTTATGCACATAATATTACATCCATAACACCAATGATGAAAATAATTGAAAATCCGGCTTTTTTAATATTTGCACTAACATTTACTATTGTTGCCATCATTACATCATATTTTGCTAATGGACTAGGATTAATGGGGTTTTCTAAGGATTTGGTAGAGAATTATTTTAAAAACAGAAACAAGCTACTGCAGATAGCTATAACATTTTTGCCACCGCTAATAATATCAATGATCAATCCGGATATCTTTTTAAAAGCTATTGATATCGTTGGAGGTATAGGAATAGTGGTGCTGTTTGGTATCTTGCCGAGTGTTATCTCAGTAATAAATCCTAGGAGAAGCTTCTTGTTTAAAGCATTTTCAGTAATAATGCTAGTCTTATTTACAAGCGTTTTTCTTTATCAGGCTGGAATAAAATTGGATATAATACATATGAAGATACCATATACCATTTTATCATCACAACCACCAAATAAGCTGAATGTAGTTAAAGTAATGAGAACTAAAAAGCCTAAATTGGACTCGAAATATCCAGCAGCATCCATGGCTAACTGGAGTATGCCTAAAAAGGCAATGAATAGTTAAATCGTCAAAACAACTTCTCGTCTACGCTTAAATCATTAATGACAAGGCCGCTGCTATTTTGAATTTTTTTCTTCAATTCTAATGGTAAGCATTGTCCCTATAATGACCGCCTCAACAAAAACTATTATCAAGAACAGTCCTACGGTCATATAAAGCCCCAAGCAGTCGCTCCAAAGCTTTAAAAACGAATTTCCTGCCAGAATTAATCCTGCCATTACAAAAAGCCCACCTAAAAAAGAATAAACAGGCCCCAAGGTTAAATAAAATGATGGTCCTTTGCTCAGATGATCTTCTGGGAATAGTTGAAGTTTAAAGTTTTTTCCAACTATGGCTGCAATAAAAGAGCCTATAAAAACACCAATGAGAAAAATAACCTGCCAGTTTATGGTTGGAACAATTCTGTTAACAGCATCTTTTCCATTGTCTATAAGATCTGAATATGCTGTCGTCGTACCAACAGGTTCATCCAGCAAGTATAGACTGATAAGAAAGAGAAAGGCTAAAATTATTCCTGTTGCCCATGGCGACCAGTTTGATGAAGACATTTTTTTCCACATAATATTTTACCTTTATTTGTAACAGTTATACCTGTTTAGGAAAAAACAGCTTCGTTTCAGTTATTGAAACTCTGTTGGCATGACATAATGCTAATCCCAATGCATCGGTGGCATCGTTCTCAATATTAGTAATATCAATATTTAATATAGCTGATATTATGACAGCGACTTGCTGTTTTGAGGCATGTCCACTTCCACCAGCACTCATTTTTACTTCTTTAGGAGAGTATACGTAAATTGGAATATCGGCTTCTGCTAAAACCGTCATTACACAGCCCCTTGCATAACCTAAGATCATAGTAGTTTTAACATTTTTCCCATAAAAAGCTCCCTCAATCACAGCAGCATCGATACTATAGGAATTAATAAGTTCCCTGATTCCTCCGGATAACCTTTTCAGGCATTCACTATGTCTAAGATTCTTATGATTTTTAATTATTCCACAATCAATGGTTTTAAAATTATTATGCTCTGCTGAAATAATACCATAGCCCGTACATCTCATTGCAGTATCTATTCCAAGTATTATCATTCCTTTGAAAGTTCTTTCATTATTTCGTTGGTAATATCAAAATTGGCATAAACAGCCTGAACGTCATCCTGGTCTTCCAGTTTATCAATTAAGTTCATTATTTTCCTAGCTGTATCAATATCCTTTATTTCAACATAATTTTCTGGAGATCTTGCCAGCCCTGCTTCTTCAGGGACAATGTTTGCAGCTTCTAACGCCTTTGATATCTGCTCAAACGCGTCTGGCGCGCCCCATATTTCAGCCATATCATCTAATTCTTCAATATCTTCTGCACCTACGTCAATTACAATCTCAAGCAGTTTATTTTCAGTAGCATTTTCGCCTGTTACAACAAAACGTGATTTTCTGTGAAACATCCATGTCACAGCACCGCTGTTGGCAAAGTTGCCGCCGCTACGATCAAAGATCAGCCTAACCTCGCCACCTGTACGATTTCTGTTGTCAGTTAAGCATTCGACTAATATCGCAACACCTTCGGGACCATAACCCTCATATACAATTTCCTCATATGTACTAGTATCGGCATCGCCTGCAGCTTTTTTAATAGCTCTTTCAACATTTGAATTAGGCATGTTTGCTGCTTTTGCTGCAATAATTGCCGTACGCAGCCTAGTATTAGTTTCGGTATCAGGACCACCAGTTTTAACTGCAACAATGATTTCTTTTGTAATGCGAGAAAATATTTTTGCTTTTTTCTTATCTGCAGCACCTTTTTTATGCTTTATGTTTGCCCATTTGCTGTGTCCAGCCATATATCCCTCTCTGTTTGAATATTTTATCTGCAAAATTTATATATAAAAAGACCTTTTCATAATTATACAAGCCAATATTAATTATTCAAATTATCATGCAGAAAGGTGCAATCAAATTTGTATGAACTATAAAAAGATTTCAGAAGCATCGCTTAAATAATAATAACTCATTTTAAAAAGTGGAGCGCAACCTTTTACAAAAAAAGGTATGCTATCTGTTAAGAAAGATTTTTTCAGAACTTGAATTATAAAGCAGCAGATGATATATATTTTTGAATGTTCAATTGCCTTGTTGAGCGAGCTATATAGGTGATTAATTATCGAATTCCAGTTATTTTAAATTAGGCTCACTCAGGCGCTGCAACTGTAACATGTAAAACTCACTGGGTGTGTTTAGATGATAGGATTGTCAAAGTAAATTTTTAAGTAAGAAAGATAAAAAATTATCATGAAAAAAAATGTTATTTATTTATCTCCCAACTTCCCAACGAATTTTCGTCATTTTTCCGTAGCGCTAAAAAGATCAGGAGCTCAAGTGCTCGGAATAGGAGAAGACCCTTACCATCAATTAAACACGACATTAAAAGATGTTCTTACTGAATATTATAAAGTAAATGATGTGCATAATTATGATGAACTTATCCGTGCATGTGGCTATTTTACGCATAAATATGGAAAAATTGACAGACTTGATTCTCTTAATGAATATTGGCTTGATACGGAGGCTAGGCTTCGCGATGATTTTAATATTTGCGGACTAAGAGAAAAAGATATGAAAAATATTAAATGCAAGTCTGCAATGAAAGAGGTTTACCAAAAGATTGGCTTAAGAGTAGCAAAAGGCAAGATTGCTAAAACGCTTCATGATGCTGAACAATTTATCAAAGATGTTGGCTATCCTATTGTACTAAAACCTGATACTGGTGTTGGTGCAACAAGTACACATAAAATAAATAATGCATCAGAGCTTAAAAAAGTTTTTGCGGAAATTACGGAAAATGTCAGCTACATAATGGAAGAGTTTATCACTGGAGATATTTATTCTTTTGATGGACTAGCTGACAGTAGTTCAAATGCTATTTTTTATACTGCACATGTTTTTAGCCAAGGTATCATGGAAATTGTAAATGATGATACGCATCTTAATTACTATTCTTTGACTGATTTACCTAGGGACTTGGAAGAGGCTGGGAAAAAATGTTTAAAAGCTTTTAATGTAAAAGAAAGGTTCTTCCATTTGGAATTCTTTCATACACCAAAAGGAGATTTTGTCCCTTTAGAAGTTAACATTAGACCTCCAGGTGGATTTTCAATTGATATGATGAATTATGGAAGTGACATAGATCTTTTTCAGGCATGGGCAGACTTAATTGTTAACGGGAAAACTGAACTTGAGTATGAACGAAAATATTACGTTTTATATGCTGGCCGTAAAAATGGTATAAACTATATAAATTCTCACAGAGAGATCCTTCAGAAATATGGTAAAAAAATCAGTTTGCATCAGGAATTGCCACTTGTTTTTAGAAATGCACTTGGTGATTACTGCTACATTACAAAAAGTGAAGATTTTACTGAAATAGAAGATATGACCGATTTTATTCAGTCTGTTAGTAAATAACCTGGTAAAATATGAATTTACTCTTTAACTTTATTGATATATACTTACGTCGACTAAAACCTTAACTTTTAGCTTGCAATTTTAGCCTTAAATGCGGCAAAGCGAAGCGATAATACTCTACTGTTTACGGTATACAACAGTTTTAACTTGTAGGAGAAAATTATGCATACAGAAATACACAAATGGTATAGTCCAAACCTTGGCAAAGAAATGGAACTTAAAATTTATGGTCATTATGGGCAGTCATTTGTTGTATTCCCTTGCTCAAGAGGTAGATATTTTGATTTTGAAGGACAAGGAATGGTTGATAAAATTAGTTCTTTTATCAATTCGGGCAAAATAAAGTTGTTTTCAATTGATAGTGTAGACACAGAATCTTGGTATGATTTCTCGATTTTTCCTGGGGATAGAAATGCTAGACATGAGGCTTATGACAGATACGTCGCAGAAGAAGTAACACCTTTTATTCGAAACCACTGTAATGCTCCATTCGAAAGACCTATGGCCACAGGGGCTAGCATGGGAGCATACCATTCGATAAATTATTTTTTAAAACATCCAGACATTTGTGGAGGAACAATTGCGTTAAGTGGATTATACAGGCTTGACAGAGATGAATTTAAAATTTCAGAAGATGACGTTAAATATATTTACTATAACTCTCCTATCCATTATCTTCCAAATATAAGTGATCCTGTAATTTTAGATTGGTATAAAAAGAGTAATATTATTGTTTGTTGTGGCCAAGGCGCTTGGGAAGATGAAGCCATAGCGGATACAAAATCTATTAAAAATTCATTTAGACAAATCGGAGTGAAAGCTTGGGTAGATTTCTGGGGAAATGATGTTAATCACGACTGGCCGTGGTGGTATGTTCAAATGAATTATTTCCTTTCAAAACTTAAATATTTGGAACAAAAGGAACATGCGTAAAATTAGGCAACCTAGAGTAAGCATCTAGATTAATGTCATCAAATTCATTGTGCTTATAATAATGCCATCCGAGTCCTGCTATCATTGCTGCATTGTCTCCGCAAAACTCTTTTGCTGCTAAGATAAATTTAATTTGTGCAGGTAAGCGGTTTCTAAGTTCATCCCTTAAAAGTGAATTTTGAGCAACACCGCCGCACAGCACAATAGATTTTGCTCTGAAGTACTTAGCTGCATTCAAAGTTTTAATGCACAAAACATCTACTATGGCATTTTGATAGGAAGCTACGGTATTATGCATTAATTCGTCTGTAAAATCATCTATCCCTCCCAGTTTCTCAATATGATACAGCAGTGACGTTTTTAGACCACTGAAGCTAAAGTTAAAACGGTTTTTTTTACTGAGTGGTTTTCCTGCGTTTCCGGTGAGAGAACGGGGGAATTTATACTTATTGGGGTTGCCACCTTGGGCTGTTTTATCAATGATGGGGCCGCCAGGATAGCCGAGCCCAAGCAGTTTTGCTCCTTTATCCAATGCTTCACCGGCAGCATCGTCTATTGTTGTGCCGACAATATTAGCGCTTTTATCTTTGTTTATCAAGACAAGAGCAGTATGTCCGCCAGAAACAACAAGTGCAAGTATTGGGTAGTTTCCAGCATTACTTAACAAAGCAGTATTGTCCAGAAAAGCACTGTAGATATGTGCAATAAAGTGGTTTGTTCCAATAAACGGAAGTTTGTTAGATACAGCAAAGCCTCTTGCAAAATTCAAGCCTACCAACAAAGCTGGCATTAATCCTGGACCGTTAGTAACTGCAACAGCTTTTATATCTTGAAGGCTAACACCACTTTTTACTATTGCTTCTTTTGTGACGGGAATTATCGCTTTAAGGTGTTCTCTTGCGGCTAGTTCGGGAACTACTCCTCCATAGATGGCATGCTGAGATATCTGGGAGGCGACAACGTTTGAGGAAACCTTGTTGCCGTTTAACACAATTGCTGCTGCTGTTTCGTCACAGCTTGTTTCAATGCCTAAAATTGCATCCATTTCAATCTTCTACTGCTGAAACAATAACAGATGAATTTGTTCCGCCAAACCCAAAGCTATTACTTAATGCGTGGCGTATCTTGACATTAGTAATTGTTTTTTTGACAAGATTTGCCCATTCAGTTTCGGGTTCCTGGTTGTCTAAGTTTATTGTGGGACAGATAAAGTTTTTATCAATCATTTGTGTACAGAAAATAATTTCTATAGCCCCTGTTGCCCCAATCATATGGCCAGTCATTGATTTTGTACTGTTTATTGCCACATTTTTGTTTTCATTATAAAAAATTTGCTTAATTGCAGCTATTTCAATTATGTCTCCTACTGGTGTCGATGTGCCATGAGTGTTAATATAGTCTATGTCAGATGGTCTCAAGTTTGCATCTTTAAGAGAGCTTTCCATTACTTTGGCACTTGCTTCTGCGTTTGGCACAACCATATCAGTAGTGTTACTGTTAGCTGCTGTCCCTGAGATTTTCACAATCGCTCTAGCATTTCTGCTCTTAGCATGTTCCATGGATTCCAAAACCAATATCCCCGCACCTTCTGCGATAACAAAGCCATCTCTGTCTATATCAAAAGGTCTACTGGCTTTTTTGGGGGTATCATTGTAAGATCTTGAAATTGCTCTCATTGCATCAAAACCAGATGCTTGTACCCAGCTTACTTCTTCTGTTCCTCCAGTGATGACCATGTCATATAAATCAGCCTGTATAAGCCTTGCTGCGATCATTATCGCATGAGATCCGCTTGCACATGCAGAACTGATAGCATAACTTTCTCCGCTTACTCCGAGAATTAGAGATAAGTTTGCAACAGCAGATGACGTCATTGCTTTAGGTACAATAAAAGGGGAAACTCTTTTTGTCCTCCCTGTTTCTTCAACTAATTTTGCAGCACCATGTGTAATTTTTTGTGCACTCCCGCCATGTCCAAGCACAATAGCAACCCGCATATTTTTAATATCTTCAACAGTTAACCCTGCTTCGGTAATTGCTTCATGTGCAGCAACTATTCCATATAAAGTATTTTGAGACATGTAACGTCGGTTCTTCTTGTTAAGCAGAGGACAATCGATGTTGTTATTAACCTGTCCACAAATATTACTTTCAAGTCCCATTTCTTTCCATTCGGGATCAAAGGTAATTCCGCTTCTACCTTGTCTTAAAGCATCCTCATTTTGTTCAAGTCCAGCACCTAAAGGCGTAACAAGGCCTCTACCGGTAACAACAATTTCTTTTCTCATCGGCCTTTCTCCTCATAATAGATAAATAAAAATATTCTTACGCATAGTAATATTAATATACTTTGAGCAAAAAACAAAAAACACTTTCGTTAATATTGTGTAATATAAGTGATTATTTTATGGTTTCATACCTTAATTACCATTATTAGCATTAATCAAGCTTAAAAATTCCATTCTTGTTGTTGATTTTCTGAAACAACCAAGCATTGCCGAAGTTACCATTTTCGAGTGCTGCTTTCTGATTCCGCGCATTGTCATACACATGTGCTGTGCTTCCATTACAATGCCGACTCCTTGAACATTAAGTTTTTTGCTGATGGTCTCAGTTATTTGTTTAGATAAGCGTTCTTGAATTTGCAATCTTCTGGCAAATACTTCAACTATTCTGGCAAGTTTGCTTACTCCAATAATTTTTTTATTGGGAATATACCCGATGTGGCATTTTCCATAAAAAGGTAGTAAATGGTGTTCACATAAGCTATAAAACTCTATGTCCTTTACAATCACCATATCATCACTTTCTGCATTATAAACAGCCTCGTTTATTACTTCATCAATGTCTTCTTTATAACCTTTTGTTAGAAAATTAAAACTTTTAGCTACTCTATCTGGGGTATTTAGCAGTCCATCTCTCGTTGGGTCTTCCCCTATGGCAATTAATAAATCTTTAATAATTCTTTCCATATTTTGGCCTTAGTTTATGTTCAAATCATCCCATAATGAGTTTGCACCTAAATGTTCTCTTGCATTTGGATACGGGATTGTATAGAATATACTTTGTTTTTTGCTAGAGCCAACTATTATTTGACATAATGTATGACTATATATCTTTTGGGAGAATGTTGGTAGCTCTCAACTGTCCACAGGCAGCATTAATTCCTCCACCTTTTTCTATCCTAAAGGTTGTGTTTGCGCCTTTCTCTTTTAGTCTGTTTGCAAAACTATTACATGTTTGCTTATTAGGCCGGACAAATTGGGAGTTACTAGTCGGATTATATGGAATCAGATTTATTTTTGCATGCAATTTCTTTGCGATTTTAGCTAGCTCATCTGCTTGTGATAGCATATCATTAATACCTTTTATCAAGGTATATTCAAAAGTAATGATTCGTCCTGTTTTTTCAAAGTAATACTTGCAGGCATCAAGTATTTCTTGCAAAGGGAACTTACTGTTATCGGGGATGATCATTGCTCTTGTTTTATCATTGGGCGCGTGAATTGAAACCGCCAGGTTCCACTGTTTTTTAAGGTCGGCAAGTTTGATAATTCCCTTGGGTATACCGCTTGTGGAAATTGTAATACGCCGTGTTGCATAATTAATGTATTCTGGAGAACAGATAATATTTAAACTTTTTATGAGGTGTGACAAGTTAAGCAATGGCTCTCCTATGCCCATGAAAACAATATTGTCAGGATAGCTATTTAGAAGTTTGCTGCCTAATAAGAATTGGGCTGTAATTTCACCTGGAAATAAACTTCTTGTAAGGCCCAAAGCTCCACTCGCACAAAACTTGCATCTTATCGGACACCCGACTTGTGAACTAAGGCACAAAGTCTTTCTTTTTTTTGTATTAATTAAGACAAATTCAATATTTTCTCTATCGTATAAATTAAGTAAATATTTAATTGTTTTATCAGAAGTTTTTTCACGACGAACAATATTAGGATATTTATGTACGAACTTAGCTAACATTTCTTCTTTCAATTTTAGAGGAAGATTTGTCATTTCATGTGGGGAAAATATGAATTTCTTGTAAACCCAGTTAAGTATTTGAGAGAACCTATATTTATCGTAACTGCCCAAATGTTCTTCAAGTGTGTCTAAAGTAATATCAAAAATAAAGTTAGGAGAAGATTGCAATGTTAAGCTTTCAGCAAGTTAAATTTTCCTGTTATTCAACGAAACTTGTCTTTTATTATTTTTTGATTAAAAATATAATCTTGTCGTCTACAACAAGGTAAAAAACATTTTTTATGTTATCAAGTTAAACTTGTTTTCTCTTTCTATATCAATAAGTTAAAGAGCAAATTCCTATGCTTTTAAATTAGCTCCCTTAGTAAGAATATCCCCCTTCCAAAGAGACAGGTATTTGCTTTTGTAATCTACTTCAGAAACTTTTTCCCATTGTCTTTCGGGATAAATTGGTGCACTCAGACTGATTAAGTATACCGTTTTCTTATTTGTTGGTAATTCCGTTAGGCTTTGTAAGTTTTTAATGTTGCAGCCAAGGTAGCATCCTAATACGTAGATATCAGATATTTGACTACTTGTGTATAGTATTAAATTCTTACTATAATTTTTACCTAATGAATGAATAAAGACAGAGGCTGTTTTTTTACCGTCATCTGAAAGTGTTTTATAGGGATATGTGATAGACCAGAAACCCAACATAAAAACCAAGCAAATGCCCAATGCATGAGACCAAATCGCTAGTTTCCTTTTATACATAACCAGGAGATAAAGGCTTATTAAAATACCTAGTCCACATTGAATTACTCCCCATAAAAACATGTCTGAGAAGAAGCTTATTCCATTGCTTAAAAATGATGTATGTACCCATTTAAGCAAGGGAAAACTGTGCCACCAGGATAAAGGTACCCAAAACAAAATAAATGAAACACTTATTATTATAAACAGAACAATGGTAATTAAATGAAGCAGTTTATGCAAAGCATATCCATTTCTGCGTACTACTAGCCAATAATTAGTGCCTGTTAATATTGCGATAGGAGGTATTAATATAATAGCATCCCTAGCTTCAGTAAAAGGGTTTATCCATAAGACAACGAAAAGAGACAAGAATAATGTTCTTAAAAATCTACTAAAAATTGGATTTTTATCTAATGGGAAATAGGCAACACAAAAACTTGGCCAAGCGATAATTGTCCATGGCATTAATCCACCACATATAGCAAGTGGATACAATAGAAAATTCTGAAAATTATTAGCAGCTAGTTTTTGAAACACATTAAAAGAGTCGAAGGGGTTATTGATAATATCAGTCATCCGTGGGATAAACCATAATAGAACAAAAGCTGCAAGTATACAAATTCCTATGTAAAAACCATTTAGTGGAAGTTTATTCCATACCGTGAGTGGCCGGCGCATAAATATTAAAGGCACAAAAAAGTAGACAAGAGCTATCCAGCCTATAGTGTAAAATGCGAGGCCGCAAAAAAGCATGCTTACAATCCACGAGGTATCCCAATCTCCGCGAAGAGCGCCAAACAAATACCAAGTTAGCCATGCTAAAAGTAAAAAAAGCACTCCAAGTGTAAAAGGGTTACCGTCATTTGCTTTATCAAGTACATATATATTTGCTACCATTACGGCCGCAGCGATTATGCCTGCTTGTATTCCAGAAATTCTTCTACCAGTTTCAAAAACTACTATACCGATAATACTTAAGGCTAAAACTGAAACTCCTCTAAGGCCTATTTCAATACTAAAGCCAAGCTTGTATGCTATTGCAACAATCCATGGGTACATAGGAAAATAAAACGAAAGGGTTTTTCCTTGTGCTATTGTCGAAGGGGTTAGCAAATTCATATCTAAAGCCAAGGCGGCATATTTGCCTTCTGATCCAAATAGTTCTTTTAACCCCCAATGCCATGGAGAATATAGAATTAAAAATATAATAATAAGCGCTATGATTGATATTATTGTTTTGGGATATTTTTCTTCGTATATCACAGACATTCAGATCCTGTTTTATAGCTCAGAGAGAAAGGAATCACTGGATGCGAGATTTTGGAACGTCATCCAGCGGTCAATCACAGGCTTTAATAGATAATCTTCAATTTCAATATCAAACTCTATATTTTGGTCACAATAAGGGCATTTCGCAAAATGCTCTATGTCGTTCCTAAACAGCGTTTCATAGCAAGTTGGACAGACAAGAATCTTGTCCGATTTACAATTAATTCTTTTAAACTTATATTTTATGGGCATGTCATAAGTCCTTAGTAATATAAAACCCTCAACGATAAAACTGCATATTTTAAAAGGCGTCTATAATAATTATAGCAGTTTGATTACTGTTTAATTATGATTTTAACGCATAAGTGTGAAAAAATAAACACCATTTTTTCATTTTAACCAATTAATTTTACAACTTATTGGTTGTCCCAGGGTTACGGCTAACTGCTACTTTTCCAGTTCTAGCCAATTCCACTATCCCGAATGGTTCCATCAAAGTTACAAAGGCGTCTACTTTATCACCTCTACCGGAAAGTTCCACTGTAATTTCATCTATATGTACATTAACTATTTTTCCAGTAAAGATCTCTGTTATCTGTATTATTTCAGATCTTGTTTCAGGAGTAGTTTTGATTTTAACAAGAGCCAATTCTCTTTCTATAAAACTGCTGCCAGTCAAGTCTGTAACTTTTATAACATCAATTAGTTTACTAAGTTGCTTTTCTATTTGTTCAATAACCTCATCAACTCCAGTCGTGACAATGGTCATTTTTGATGTGTCTGTGTCATCTGTAGGACTGACCGTTAATGAGTCAATATTATATCCTCTACCGCAGAACAAACCTGCTATTCGGGCCAAAACACCGGCTTTGTTTTCAACCAGTACTGAAATTGTATGTGGGTGCATTATCAATAACCTTTATCATATTAATATTTAAGTATTCGTAAGGAGAAATCTAATAATATTTTACAATTTAATAGTACAGGAATTTGCTCTTTAGGTTATTTTTCATATAAAGAAAGAGACTATCTCTGTAACCAAAATTAAAATAACAAAACAAGTTTAATTTGTCCAATCATAATCTATAACTCTTCTAAATTAAATTTAAATAAATTTATTGAACCATTTGCTTCAATCAGTTTACTCTTGCCTGCAATTGTACACACGGAAGCTTTTTTATAATTAGGTTCAAGGACATTTAAAGCTGTGTCTTTTATATCTTTTCCTGTTAATCCTAATAAATTTGACCTAAATCCCTGCCGATATTCATCACTGATTTCTCTTAAATATCTAATTAGTGATATTTCTACGGCTTCCCCTGGTCGGATAGGTCTATCAAGCTTTTTTAATGAGCCTATAATTGCCTGTTCGACAGCTTTGCTATTAAGTTTCATATTATTTTTAATATAGTTAAAAACGTTATTAAACGCGTCAAATGATTCTTTAATACATGGATCTCTATATGTGCTAAAGCTAAAATTACCGCCCAAGATTGAGTAAGACGCTCTGGCTCCGTAAGCTCCTTTTTTTGCCCTGATCTCTTCCCACAAATAGCCGTAACTCAAGCTTTGACTAAGAAGGAGAAGTGCAGCGGCATTTTTATCTGTAGCTTTAAGTGCCGGAAAAACGGCAGCGTTAAACGCCACATTAGAAGGAATTATTATACCAGAATAGTTTTTATCAAATGATAACTCCTCCTTTGGGATGGCGCCTATTTTAGCGTTTGATGCTGTTTGTAGTATTTCAGAGTACCATTTGTTGAGAAGCTTTTCCTGAGCGCCCGCCCCAACAAAGCTAATGTAGAACCTATTTCTATTTATAATAAAATTTTGTATTTCTTTTAATTTAGCTACAATATTATCTTTTTCTTGTTCAAAATTTTCTGCCAGATTAGTAATAAAACGTATATGGGAAAGGCCGCCAAATTTTTCAGCAAGATTATGGTTATAATTAATATTTTTACTGGCAAAAAGAACTGCATAACTTGAACCCGCATTAAGGATATTGCCGCGCAGTTGTGTTTTTCTTTGCAAGATAATATCTTTCAAGCGACTAGTATCATTGAAATCAGTAGATAAAAGCCTATCCGAAAAAACGTCCAACATGCCTTCAAACTTTGAATTTAATGTCTTTGATGAAAATGAAAAATAGGGAGAACAGTCGTTCGGGTTGTCAAACGTTCCTTCTGAAAATAAACTTGCTCCCATACCTCCTGTAACAGCAGCTTCTCTTTCTGCCATTTCTGCATAGTTATATCCTGCAGCTCCCATTCCCAAAAAGGCAATTTTAAATATTGGTAGATACTCAATAAGTTCTTGTCTGATTCCGCGCAGGTCAATTGCTATGTTTACATAGTTTATTCCATTTGAAAAAACGTCGCTTACAATAAACGGTCTGTTTTTTATATGATAAATTTCCTGTTTAATATATTGAACTTTTTTTGATACCTGAAAAAGTGAAAGTTTTGGGAGAGTGGCTAAAGCACTTGGCGCATTAGGGGCGAGGTGCATTTTATTTAATCCCTTTGCTTCTTTTGCAACCTTGTTCAGCTCTTTCTTAGACATTCTCCTTTTTTTATCAGACATTTCGTTTTGAAATTTTATATCAATTGTGTCAAAATAATTTTTATCGGGGGTATATGTCAAGACAGAATAATGAGGGTTGGCAACAATATATTTTTCAAGGATTTTCTCAAAGTGTCTGGGGTCTTTAGCATATATTTCACGAAGTGTTTTTAAATGTGAATTTAATTTTAAGAGACTTAGCGGATCGGCTCCGTAGATCCAATAGTTATATATTCGGTCCATTAACGTTAAAGGATATGAAGATTGTATTTCTTGCGCGTTGAATTCTATTTTATGAAATGATGATTCAAGCCTATCTTTATTCATCCCGTTTTTAATGACTTCTCTACAGGTATTCAAGACTAGCTCTATGATTTTGTCAGTATGTTTTTGTTCTGTACCTCTCAAGCCTACACTAAAAAAAGTATCACGTTGATAATCTGCATATCCAGAGCTTGTCAAAGCTTCTCCAAGTTTAGAATCAATTAATGCTTTGCGCAATGGAGAAGATGCATTGTCTAGCATGTAATTTTCAAGGACTGACATCGAAAGTGAGCTTATTGTATCCGTCAAGTTATTGGTTAAAAAATTAATTGTAACAGCAGCTTTTTTTTCTGACTCTTCATTTTTTGATAGTGGATACGGGATTGTCCTTTTAATCGGAGAGTTTCGTCTTGGTTCCTGTTTTATATCGCTGTTGACTTGAAGCTTTTTAAACCTTGATAGATAGTTTTTATCGAGCTTCTCTAAAGTTTTTGTTATATCGAAATTCCCATATACAAAGAAATAAGCGTTGGAAGGGTGATAATATTTATTATGAAATTCTACGAAATCATCATATTTTAAAGATGAAATGGCATCGGGATCTCCACCGGAGTCTTTTCCGTAGGCATTATTTGAAAAAAGGCTCTTAGCTTCTTCTCTGGAGATAATCCCATTCAAGTCTGAATAAACTCCTTTCATTTCATTATAGACAACACCTTTAACAATTAAGGACGAATCACTATTTCCGGGTTCAGAGAAATCATAGTGATGTCCTTCTTGTTTAAAGTGCTTTTCTGTTATTCGTGGAAAAAAAACGGCGTCACAGTAAATACTTACTAAATTATGGAAGTCGGCTTCATTCATACTGGCACATGGGTAAACTGTTTTGTCAGGATATGTCATTGCATTTAAAAAGGTCGCCAAGCTTGTTTTTAGCAATTCCACAAAAGGATCTTTTACGGGGTATTTTTTGGAGCCACACAGTACTGTATGCTCGAGTATATGGGGTAGACCAGTATCATCATACGGCGGAGTTTTAAAAGCAACGGAGAAAAGATTTTCCTGATCTTCAGTATGTAGATAAATTAGGCGGGCACCACTTTTGGAATGACGCATTTGATATGCTCTGGTATTAATTTCTTGTAATGGAGTAATTGTATCTACAGTAAAGCCGCAAATAGACTGTTGTTGTGTAAAAAGGATTTTCGGTACTTTATTTAAACTCATTTCTTCTCCAGTAAGTATGTTGAATTATATTGTCGATTAGTAAATGTTATATAATTATAGTAAATAAATGGTTGAATACAATATAAAATAATATGATATACATCTTTATAAGTTAAATTATATCAATTTTGGGTACAATATTTTTAACCTGACTTGTAAATGACTTGATAACAATAAACTATAAACAGAAAAAATGACTGAACTTTTTGGTTCTGGCTATGCTGCTTCATATATTTAAAGTATGGAAATTTGTTTTTTGAATTTACCAAGAAACAACAGTAATTATATTATTTTTTAAAATAAAAAAGGGCAAACAAGGTTCATCTTGATCATGAAATATAGATTGGAAATAGCATATGATGGAACAAGCTATGCAGGCTGGCAAAATCAGCCTGATAAAATGAGTGTTCAACAGCTTGTCGAAGAAAAACTAAGTTACCTTTATGCAAACAAAAAAATATCAATAAAAGGGGCAGGCAGAACTGATGCAGGAGTTCACGCCTTGGGAATGACAGCGTCATTTTCTCCTCCAGATAAACCTTCCATTTCAATTGGAAAGTTGCTTAAGGCAATGAATAGTATTCTTCCTAGTTCTGTATACATTAAAGATATGCAGGCTGTCGATCAGAGATTTGATGCCAGATTTAGCGCCGTAGGCAAAGCATATACGTATATGATTTGTAGGTCAGTTACCTCGGGGCCGTTTCTTTACAATTGGTGTTATCATGACTGCAGCAAACTGAACACGAATAAATTACGTGCAGCGACTAAATACCTGATTGGCGAACATGACTTTTCTTCTTTTACCGTAGAACTAAGTAAAACTAAGAAAAATCCTGTCAGGGAAATAGATAGAATTGAAGTGGATGAATTTGATAACTTTATTTGTGTAACATTTATAGGAAAAAGTTTTTTGTATAAAATGATAAGAAGCCTTATGGGGACACTGATTCATGTAGCTGAAGAAAAAATTGAACCGCAAGAGATAAAAAAAATACTTGATGCTAAAGATCGTTCAAAAGCATATATTACAGCACCTGCCAATGGACTCTTTTTAATGAAAGTCTTCTATGATGAAAAGGCAATGAAAAATTTTAATTTAAATAACTTGCCGTTCTTTGAGAAATTTGGTTGGAGCTTGTCTAAAAACGCTGAAAATGAATAAGATATAAAAATATTTCTGGAAAGAAGTCTCAAAGGACTCCTTTTCAGAAATGTTCTAAGTATAATAAATTAAAGTGCTGAAGGACTTTTTTTCCCCTCGTCTATCCCGTCTTCTCCTTCAGTTTTAGGACTAGGTGGTTCTCCTTTGCCATGCAAATCGAATTTTTCCTCACGATAAAAGAGATGCGTATCCCTTTCCTCAAGCACCATTGTAGCAGTGTCATGTCGATCGTCGCCTTCGTCGGTTTCTGCTAATGCCCAACAAGCTTTATCATTTCTTACGATAAGAGCTCCTGTTAGTTGGATGGTCTTCTTCGTTGTATATAATAAACGAATGAGATCAAATTTAGCTGTTAGCACAGTAGAGTATTTACCATTATCAAACCAATTCTTAGGCATTGAAGGATTTTCCTTAAGCCACTCATCGGCTTCATCCTTAGTAATTGGAAAGTTCTTCATGCACTTGATGGAGAAACTAGCACCAACACCAAAAGAAAATTCAAAATCTTTCTCTACCCCAGGCTGCAAGGTAAACATATGTGTATACTCCCCATCCTCAACTGAGGGATCAGGCTCAGTACGAATGTGCCCGAACTTGAAAGCTGAGCTGCTCTCGTTGCAAACTCGCAAACGCCAGTCATCATTTCCACGTAAGCTTGTTGGAACTAACACAGTACCACTAATTGCAATAAACAATGCAATTGCCAATAATTTCATTTTCTAACCTCCATAAAATTTTAGTTTTTTTGGTTTAATTGTTTTTGGTAAATTTCGTTGTTTATTAAGTAAGCTAGCTTATTTACTTTTTTAAAATATTTTAAAATTCTTTGTTGACAATCTTTAAAAACATAATATCTTAAAAATATAGATAGTATTTGTGTGTGTTTTATAACGAGCTTTTATTAAACTAAAATTTGTGTGGATGTTATGGAATTTTTCAGAGAAAAGGCAAAGGAATTACGTAAGCAAAAAAAGATAAAAATAAATGAAATGGCAAAAATCCTTGGTGTTTCTGCTAATACGGTGTCTTCATGGGAAAGAAAAGAGAGGAATCCGAGTCAGACAGACGTTCGTGTATTAGCTCAAGTATTAGGTGTCAATGTAGACGTTATATCTGATTTAGCCGAAATAAATTACTCCACTCTTAAAACGGGTTCCTCTTTAGCTTCTTCTTTAGCTTCTTCCACAGCCAGTTCATTTGTGACGAAAATAGAAAGCTCACTTTCAATACAAGATCGTATTTTACTTAATGGAATTAGCGCAGAGCTACATGCTCTTCAAAATAAAGTACGTGAAATGGAATCAGTATCTTCTCCTTCTGAAACAATAGCAAATAAGATTCATTCATTTATCTATAAAAAAGATATAAACAGCAGGTTTATTTATATTAATAAATCCTATCTAAAGCACTTAAATGTTGAAAGCAGTATGATTTTAGGCCGGAATAATAAAGAGGTATTTGGATGGCAAGAAGCTGAAATGCTTGACGAACTCGAAGCTAAGGCAATGAAAGGTTTTCCCGTACATAATATGGAAGTAATTATACCGGGTAGCATGAAAAAAAGGCACGGTTTATTTTCAGCATCTTCTATTTATGGAGCGAATGGCACATTAAAAGAAGTGATCTTCAAAATAGATGATGTAACTGACAGGTTTGAAATTTTTGACAAATATAAAACATTGGAAAATGTCATTCATTCTTCCAATGAGATATTATGGATTAAGCAAAACGATGGGAGCTATCCGTTTATAGGTGCTCCCATTCATTCTATTTCTGGCTATTTTGTGAACGAATTTCTGCACAACCCTTACTTATGGCTGACCAATGTTGTTGAGAAACACGATAGAGAGAGGGTTGGAATATTTTATAGAGCATGTGAAAGTGGAGATTCTATCAGCTATAAAATAAGAACCAAGGATAATAAGATAAAGTCTGTTAAAGAAAAAATATTCTACCAGGAAAGATTAACTTTTGGAACTATACAGGATATTACAGAGGAATCGAAGGTGCAAGAAGATAAACAGCTTCTTCTTGATATAATAAATGCAATGCCTGAAGCTGTGTGGATTGCAGATGATTACGGGGGGAATAACATAAGAATACTCAGCCCTTCCATATCTAAACTGACAGGAATTCCACAGGCAATCCTAAAAGCCCAGCCTGAAAAATTCCCTAATTATATACATGCGAAAGATAGAGAAAAATATAAAAAATGGGCCGCGAAAATCAACCATGATAGTTGGTGGAAAAATGAAACAAAAAAATCTATGTGCGAAAAAATAGCATTTCGAGTTGTTTTAAGAGGCGGTAGAATAAGATACCTTGAGGATACAGTTTATTCGACTCTAAAATTCAAAAAGCAAGGTGTTAAGTTTGGTATATTTAAAGATGTGACTAAAGAACATGAGCAGCAACTAGAAATGAAATATCTGTTTGAATGTGTTAATGATATGGATTCAATGTTTTGGGTAGCTAGGCTTAATGGCAATGCAACATTTAAATATATAACTATTTCTGATGGAGTTAAAAAAATATACAATATGACGAAGGCGCAGTTTGCAAGAAAAAATAAAACCTTAAACGATATGTTGCATCTGAACAATAAAGAACTTGTACATAAACCAGCGAACAATACTCTGTTTCCTCTCAATTCTAAATGCAAAACAACTATAAATGGAAAAAATAAATGGTTGCAAGAACGCATATATAAAAAAGAAAATCTGCTTTTTGGATTAATAAGTGATATAACAGAACAAAAGGAAAGCAATTGGAATAGTTAATGGTGTCCCCATACGATTTGGCATGATATCTGATATAACTAACCTAACGAAGCAAGTAAAATTAAACTTTAATTATGAAAGGAAATTAGATTATGATTAACAATGAACTCAACGAACTATTCAGAATCACAAAGAGAAATTACAATGTGTCACAGGTATTTACTGTTATTACGGCTGTTTTAGTATTGTCTACATTTTACTTGTATCTTCATAATAATCTCTCAAGAGCAAATAATTATATTTATTACTCTTACTTAGCAATGGGTATCGTAAGTTTAATTTTGGGATTCATGTACAGCAAAAAAATACGCGACAATAACAATATAATTGTTGAAGCTATAAAATCTCATCCAGCTGATTATTCTGGCTTTGCAAAAAATAAATCTATTCAGGGCTTGTTGAATATCCTTTTAATTATTGTTTTGGTTGGTTCTTTTTTCGTTAAAGGAACACAGTTGGATATGTTGAATGATATTTTTTTCATTTTAATAATATTTTCTTACTGGATGTTTAATCGCAATTATTATGTTATGTTAAAAGCGCTTCTTAATTAGGTGGTATGTTAAAATCTTAATTTAATAGTATAGGAATTTGCTCTGAAACTGCTTATAGACAAAAGCTTTATACTTCCCGTTAAACGAAAAATAATAAAACAAGTTTAACTTGACAAAGTTTATGGATAATAATATAATTTATGTTTATGTAGTAAGCTTAGGCTGTTCTAAAAATTTCGTTGATACGGAAGTTATGGCAGCATCTTTGATAACGCATGGGATAGGAATAACTGATGTTCTAGAAGAAGCATCTGTTTTTCTTATTAATACTTGTGCGTTTATTCCTCCTGCACGCAAGGAGGCTGAGACAAATATAAAAGAAGCACTGAGCTGGAAAGCTGATTATCCTGAAGGTAAAATCATTGTTACTGGTTGCCTGACGCAGTGGGATAAGAAAAAAATATATATGGGACAATATCCTGAAGTTGATCTTTGGCTCGGTATAGACGAACTTACTGTGTTGCCTGAAAGAATTGCAAGGCTTTACTCCGATGAAAAACAAATTCAGAAAACTATCTGTGATAAAAGCCCTAAATATCTTTATAACGATAAAACTCCAAGACTACAACTTACTCCCTCTCATTATGCCAATATAAAAATCTCGGAAGGCTGTGATAATAGATGTGCTTACTGTTCAATTCCTACAATTAGGGGAAGCTTGCGTAGCAGGAAACAGGAATCTATATTAAGAGAAGCAAAATCTCTGCTTGATAATGGAGTTAAAGAATTGCTGATAATTGCACAGGACACGACTGCTTTTGGTAGAGAAAAGTTAGGTGTAAATAAGGATAAACTTGATTGTAACTTATCATCCCTATTGCGGAAATTGGATAAGATTGAAGGGGAATATTGGATTAGGCTACATTATTTACATCCTGAAGGAATAACAGATGAACTAATTTCAGTATTGAGCAATTCTAAGCATATACTGCCGTATCTGGACATACCTCTACAGCATATTTCTGAGAATGTTCTTGAAAACATGAATCGCAGAATTAATGCTTCTCAAATAAAAGAAGTTTTACTCAAGCTTAGGAAAAATATTCCGAATCTGGTAATACGAACAACTTTTCTAACGGGTTTTCCTGGTGAATCAGAAACTAATTTTAATGAGCTAAAAATGTTTGTTTCCGAATGGAAATTTGAGCGACTGGGTGTTTTCCCCTTTTATCTTGAAGAGGGTACTAAAGCTGCAGAACTATCCAATCAGATACCTTTTGCTGTAGCTGAAAAACGAGCAAGAGTGATATACGACATTCATGCTGACAACTCACGTGATTTTAATAAAGAACTTGAAGGTAGAGAATTAGATATGATTGTTGATGTCTCAAAACCTGAAGGCGCAGTTGGCCGAATTTATATGGATTCACCAGATATAGATAATATAGTCAATATTACAACGGATAAGAAAGTTAAAGAAGGAAGTATTATAAAAATAAGAATAACAGGAAGTTCGGAGTTTGAACTTATAGGTATTGAAATTTAAGTTACGTCTAGATTTCTTTGGCGGAAGTCCTTCCACACAAATAAATCTATAAACTTTTATCAATTTTTCAAATTGAGAAAAGAGTAAAATAGATATAGATTTGGTCGTGTAGAAAGACATCTGCCGAGCAAATCTAATTCAAAACCTTTTATGATTGTAAATAGGAGGTTATTGAAAAATTTCTTGATAAATCGCTAAACCACTAAACCACTAAACCACTAAACCAATAAATGCTTTAGTTACAACAGAGAAAATGCATGAATCTACCCAATAAAATTACTGTGTCAAGAATTATCCTAGTATTTATTATTTTATTCCTTGCTAACATCTATTACAAATTTTCTCCTCCAGTAGCATATGCTATTCAGATCGTTGCAGTTCTTCTTACTATAGTAGCCGCTTACTCCGATATGCTTGATGGTCAGATTGCTAGAAAATATAACTTAGTAAGTGATTTTGGTAGGTTGATTGATCCACTTGCAGACAAAATTTTTGTCATGGCAATATTTATTATATTTGTTGATACAGTAAATCCTTATACACATCACGCAATGCTGCCAGGTTGGATTGTGGTTGTAGTGTTGGCCAGGGAATTTTTGGTCACAGGCTTAAGATCACTGGCTGCAACCAAAGGAGAAGTTATTGCTGCTGACAAATACGGTAAGCTAAAAACGGTAATCCAAATGGCTTTTTTCTTTTTTGGAGCTTTTATCTGGCTAAATATTTTACCATTGCGGGGGACTGTGCTAATATTCTGGTTTATCGCCATGGGAGTTGTTGCTCTGGTAACTTTCTTTTCCGGCCTTAATTACTTTGTAAAATACAGACATTTATACCTGGGAAATAAATAAAACTCCTTTGCCATAATTGTTGAGCTCTTTCTTTGTGATTTTTTTGCGAACTTTGCGCTTAAAAAGAGCTTTTCAGACTGACTCTAATTAATACGATGGTATAATTTTTTCTTCATTGGTTCCCCATATTAGTGCAGAAGGGTTATTGTCAAGTTCGTCTGACAGACTTTTTACGCTTTTGGCAGTGGTGTTAAAGTTAACTATAGCTTCATCTAGCTGTTGTACCGTTGTTTCCATAAGTATTCTGGCAGCATCGGCTGTTTCAGGCAACTTGCTTTCATTAATCTGTTTGTTTAGATTATATACCACCCGCTTGATTTCTTCCATTGTAGAGGTGAACTGAGTAGTAATTTTTTCTATCCTTTCTCCAGTAAGGGTGTTGTTTAAGCTGCTTGAGATATCATGGATGTTATTGCTTACTGCCTGGACATTGTTTATAACATCGTTAATCTTAGGATTTTCCAAATATTTGTTTACTTTTTTTAAGGCAGAACCAACATCTTTAAAAATTTCATCGATTCCAGACATTTTATTCAGTGACACATCGATTCTTCTCATAATATCACCAAGTAAGATAGGTGGAACGGATGGGATATATAAAATATTTTCCTCTGGTTCAGGTATGTTGTTTTTGGGGTATTGTTTTAAATCAAAATACTGTATCTCTTGGTACAGGGAACCTGTAATACCTTCATACCTTAACTGACATCTCATTCCTTTTTTCATCTGTTCTCTAATATATTTTTTTAAAGTATCACCCTTTTTTTTGTGCTGTTCCTGTTTTATACAATCACTAAAAATTTCCATATAAATATATATATAATCGCAACGGGCAATCTTAATGTCAGTGATTTCTCCAACAGGAACACCACTAAACTTAACTTTGGCTCCAACAGAAAGCCCTTGAACAGATGAATTAACAATAGTCATGCA